>Ga0070686_100000056_pt1 | contig 87537 bp, 71 predicted proteins | sample KBSS23LmetaG_FD_65654 | JGI IMG/M metagenome (GOLD analysis project Ga0070686, IMG submission 65654) | Switchgrass rhizosphere microbial communities from Kellogg Biological Station, Michigan, USA - KBS S2-3L metaG | ecosystem: Host-associated > Plants > Roots > Rhizosphere ...
CAGGCCGGGATGTTCACCGCGACCGGCGGCGACATGGCGGGCCGGACCTTCCTGGTGATCGACGCCGACGGCAATGCGGGCTACCAGGCGGGGAGCGATTATGTGATCGAGATCGTTACACCCGTGACTCCTATCGACAACCCGTCTATTTTCGTGTGAGGGCGGAGAACCGGGACAATGAAAGGGTATCATTGATGTCAGACGACGACTTCCGCCAAGAGGATCTGCAGCCCAGCGACGCGCTTTCCGCGCGCAAGCCATGGATTCGGCCCACGGTCACGAAAATGGCCGCCGCGGATGCGGAGCTCGGCACGCGGCCCAACGTCTCCGACGGCTCGTTCTCGGTCTCCTGACAAGGGCCACGCGCTTTCTCGATGAACCGCCCCGCCGCGATGGCGCGGGCGGTTCTTCATGACGAACGGGCGCCGGCTGCGCGATTGGAGAAGTCCCCGAGCGGGGACGGTTAGGGCCGGTTCGGGCGCCCGTGCCGCTGCGCAATAGCAAGCCGTTCCCGGCGGGCGGTCCGCGCAAGCTTGTGATCCGGATGGCGGGCGAGGAACAGGTCGTAGGCCGCGATCGTGCCCGCACGCCGGGCTGCGTCGAGCTCCTCGGCGATGGCGACATTGCCGTCGCGGTGGGGCGCAAGCCGGGCGGGATTCGTCCGCTCAGCCATGCCGGCGGTCACGCCGCCTGAGGGAATGGCCGCCCCGGCCAGGGCCAGGAGCGCGGGGCGGAGAAATCGGGTGCGATCCATGCCGGGCGCCATCGATCATATAAAGATACTGGGGGTCGGATCGATCGGCGTGACCGGCGAGATGAAGCCGATGACATAATCCGCGCCGGCCTGGTATCCGGCGACGCCGTTCGCGTCGACCACGACGAAAGTCTGGCCGGCGAGATCGCCGCCAGTGGCGGTGAACAGGGCCGCCTGGTGGTTGGGGAGCCCGCCGAACGTGCTGGCAAAGGTCGCATCCATGGTGGCGCTGTTCAGGGTTCCCGACGCCGTTCCGGCGAAGGTGCCCACGATGAACGGCAGATCGATCCGATCCACGCTGTCGTCGAAGCCGACCAGCCGGTCGTAGCCCGTGCTCGCCGATTGCGAAACGTCGTCATAATAGAATGTGTCACCGCCCGCGCCCCCGGTGAGCACGTCACCTCCAGGGCCTCCGAAGATCCAGTCGGCGCCGCTGCTGCCGGTGATCGTGTCGGCCGCGGTGCCGCCGTAGATGCTGAACGCCCCGTCATGCTCGTTCGAGCCGTCGAACGTGAACCCGGTCGAAACCTGCACGCCGAAGATGATCTTGGTCTGGCCGGCGCCGACGAAGACCTCCGAGGTCGAGACGTTGAAGCTGTTGGGCAGCCCGGCTGGACCGGGAAGCAGGACGAGCACTTCGACATTGCTCACGTTGCTGCCCATCGTGATCGTGTAATTGCCGTCCAGAGCGAGCTGATCGTTGGTGCCTCCGCCGCCGTCGATCAGGTCGCTTCCGTTGAATCCGCCGGGGCCGAAATAGAAACCGTCATTGCCGGCGCCGCCAGTGAAACTGTCATTGCCCTGGCCGCCGAAGAGGATGAACGAGCCGTCGGTCTCCGCCGAGCCGTTGAAGGTCAGGCTTTGCCCCGCCGCCAGTTGGGTCGCCTGGATCTTGAGCAGCCCGCCCGCGGGGACGTTGGCGTCGACCGTCGTTATATTGTAGCTGAACCCGGGCAGGACGGCGATCACCTCCACCCCGGTGATCGTGTTGGCGCCCAAGGTCAGCGCATTGCCGACGGCATAATTGCCCTGCAGGCCGATCTGGTCATTATTGCCGTTGCCCCCGTCGACATGATCGAGCGCATTGAAATCGCTGGTGAAATAGAAGGCGTCATTGCCGTCCATGCCGAACAGCTGGTCGTTGCCGCCGCGCCCTTCCAGCCGGTTGTCGGCGGCATTGCCGATGATCGTGTCGTCGCCGGCGCCGCCGAACGCATTTTCGATCAGCGAGCGCGGATCATTATTATATTGCAGCGCATTGAAGACGTTTCCGCGGGCTATATGGCCGTCGCCGAGATTGGCGCGCTGGATGGCCGAAGTGATCGACCAGCCTCCGGGCGTGAGGTCGATGGTGACGCCGCCGCCATAGTTCGACATGTCGTACGTATCGTTGCCGCCGCCGTCCCAGATGGTCATGAACACGCGGTTGGCCGATCCGCCGGCGCCATTGTTCGGTGCGCCCTGGCCGACGCCGTTGATCGACATCTCGCCCGTGACCGGATTCCAGGTGTAGACGCTGTTGGTGTTGTTGGTGCTGAAATTGGCGCCGTACATCGCCTGAAGCGCGGCGATGTCGTACATCATCAGGGTTTGGGGGTAGCCCCAGGTTTCGTTTCGATAGCCGGTGAGCGGGGCGCCCGGATAGGAGCGATAGGTCATCACCGAGAATTCGGTCGAATCATGGTCCGCGCTCAGCGCGATCGGAAATTCGTGGCCATGCTTCAGGCCGACCGCATGGCCGGTTTCGTGCAATATGCCCATCCAGGAATAATTGCCTTTGACGGGCGAGTTGAAATCGGTCTTGTTGAACCAGGCGGAGCCGCCCTTGCTGCTGGGCCCGCCATTGGTCGGCAGATAGGCATAAGCGACATCGGCGTCGGTACTTTCGGCGTAACGAAGGTCCGCCTGGCCGGGGAGGCCCGCGGCCTGAAAGGTAAGGCCCGAGACGCTGGCGATCTGCTGAAAATGCAGGGTCGTGGCGCCGATCTGGGTCGCATTGAACGCCTCGAACTTCGTGGCGGGGTTGACCTCCGAGAAGGCCGGATACTGAGCCGCACTGGTGGGGAAGCCGTAGGTCAGGGCGACATGGTTCCAGGTCTGGCCGCTCTGCAGCGCCTCGATGTCCTCGGCGGCGATCTGCGCGGCGGTGCCCGGGGGTCCGACGCTGACGTTCAGCTGATAGGAACCCGCGGTCGGGTTCGACGGATCGTCGAACGATCCGATTGAGAAATAATAGGTGCCGGCGGTCGCGGCGCGGAAATGGATCAGCGAATCGGTATTGTGACCGAACTGGATGCCCGACCCCGCATCCGGGGTGAAGAGATCGTCATTGTCGCCGATCTCGTTGCCGCTCGAATCGTAGAGCGTCAGGAAGGAATCGAGCCCGCCGGTGGTGCCGTCGACGTCGAGAACGAGGAGCTCGCCCGCCTGAAGCGTGATGCTGTAGAAGTCCTTGTCGCTGGACGGGGAAACGCTGCCCTGGATGATCACCGAGGGCAGGCTGGTGTCGTAGAGATTGGGATTGTTGGTGACGGTGAGGCCACCCCGATCGATTGCCTGGGCGCCTCCGATCGAATCGTTGTTCCCCGGATTCTCGTTGAGATCGGCGCGCGGATCCGAAACCCCGATCGACTCAGCGGCGCGCTCCTCGCCCGATGGCCGGACCAGGTCGGCAATGCGGAAAAGGGCCGGTCCAGGATTCGCGCGGAACAGGTCGGCGGCATCGAGCCGGCCGGCGCCGAGCAGGGAGAATCCGGTATCCAGGACGAGATCGTGCGCCTGAAGCGCTTCGCCGCGGACGCCGAAGCCATTCTTTTGGGCGGAATATTTCATGATGCCATTTCCGTTGCAGGCCCGGAGGACAGCGCGTACCGCGCTCTTCGGCGCTGAAGCGAGACGAAATTCTCAAGAAAAATCATAAGTTTCCCAATACATAGCACGCGCCCGCCGCTCCGGGAAGCCTTGAAAGGCCTCGCTCCTCCTGCCGGCAAGGCCGACATGGGAGGAGGTCGCCATAGATTTGCCAGCGGGCGCGCGATGCCGCTATCGAGGCCGAGATGAAAGCAGTCTGAACTGAAATGCTTAACCGGGCTCCCGGCGGGTCGGGCGGGACGAACCGGGATTTTCGGCGGAGCGGCGAACGGGCAGGAATGGCGGCGCAACCAGATGAGGGCTGATTTTCGATTCCCGGCCGTGCCCGGCAGCGCCGGTCCGCCGGGCGGGCGCGCCGCCGACGCCGTCTCCCGGCGCCGACCGGAGTCTCGCGGCCGATGACGGCTTCGGCTTCTCGTGAATCGCCGGTGGTGCCGCCGCCTCTTTATTCCTGCTTCGGCTTCCGGCTGCGCTCGGAAATCGCGCTCGACGAGATCGGCCGGGCCGACGATCCGCGCGACGCAAGGCCGATCGTCGACATCCGCTTCGGGCCTGTGCCCGAGAGGCTGGAAGGCGGCGGCGACATCCTGGCCGGACTGCAGGCGGCGGGCGACGACGCCCTGCTGACCGTCACCGAGACCGGCCGCTATCTGGTTCGCGCGGGCCGCGAGATCGTCATCGATCCGTTTCCCGGCGCATCGGAACGCAATCTTCGCCTGTTCGTGCTCGGCTCGGCCCTCGGCATCCTCTGCCACCAGCGGGGGCTGCTGCCGCTGCACGCCAACGCCATCGTCGTCGGCGGCAATGCCTATGCCTTTGCCGGCCGATCCGGGGCGGGAAAATCGACGCTTGCCGCCTATTTCGCGCACGCCGGCTACCGGGTCCTGTGCGACGACGTCTGCGTGCTGAGCCCCGACGATCCGGAGGGGCCGGTCGCATGGCCCGGGCTGCCGCGCCTCAAGCTCTGGGGCGACGCGTCGAGAGCCTTCGGACACGAACATGGCGAGCTCGACCGGGTGGTGGATGGAATGGACAAGTTCCACGTCCGGTTGCCCGCGCAGCAGGACGTCCGCCCCGTCCCGTTTCGCCGCCTCTACCTCCTCGGCCGCGCCGAAGGCGCGGTGGCGCCGGACATCCGCCGCCTGCGAGGCCGCGCGGCGCTGGAAGCGATCATGGCCCACACCTATCGCGCAATGTATCTGCCGGTCCTCGGTCTCGCCTCGCGGCATTTCCTGCAATGCGCGGCGCTCGCGGCCAGAATCCATGTCTATGCGGCGACGCGGGCTTGGGGCTATGAGCTGTTCGACCGGGAGGCCGGTCGCCTTGCCCGCCATCTTGTCGAAGAGTCTTGCGAATGAAGAAAGTGAATGATCTGCCCGGCGACGCCATCGTCAAGCGCAGCGACGACCTGCTGACCGCGGAGGTCGACGGCGAGTTGATGGCGATGAGCATCGAGCGGGGCACCTGTTACGGCCTCAACAGCGTCGGCACGCGGATCTGGGCGTTGCTTGCCGAACCGCGCACCGTCGACGATCTTTGCGCCTTGCTGGCCGGCGAATATGACGTGGACGCCCTCCAATGCCGGAAAGAGGTGACCAGTCTCCTCGAGGAGCTTCGCGCCGAAGGGCTGGCGACGGTCCGGACCGGCTGATGACCGCCCTTGCGGGGCTCTGGAATTTCGATGGGAAGCCCGATGCGGACGCATCGTGCAAACGGATGCTCGCCGCGCAGGCGATCTACGGCCCGCATGACGAACGGCGTTGGTCCGAGGGCGATATCGCAATGGGCCGGCGGCTGTTCCGCATCCTGCCCGAGGACCGCTACGACCGGCAGCCCCTGCAGAGCGCCGACGGGGCGCTCGCTCTGGTCGCCGACGTCAGGCTCGACAATCGCGAGGAGCTCGCCCTCGCGCTCAACCTCAGCGCGTCGGCCACGGCAGAGCTCTGCGATGCCGCCTTCCTGCTCCGGGCGCTGGAGCGCTGGGGCGAGGGCGCGCTGGACCGGCTCGTCGGTGATTTCGCCTTCGCGCTCTGGGACCGGCGCGCGCAAAGGCTGATGCTCGCGCGTGACTTTCTCGGCCAGCGCCCGCTCCATTATCATCGCGGCAGGCATTTCCTTGCCTTCGCCACCATGCCCAAGGGTCTCCATGCCCTGCCCGGCATCCCCTATGCCGCCGACGAGCAGGCGATGGCCGAGTTCGTCACGCTCATCCCGGAGGGCGGCGGGCGAAGCTTCTTCAAGGATATCGCCGTTGTCGAGCCGGGCCATGTCGCTCTGGTGACGCGCGACGGGCTGACCTTCCGGCGCTATTGGACTCCAACGCCGGGCGGCTTGGCGCGCCCGGCCGGCGAGGATTTGGCCGAAGGCCTGCGCCACCATCTCGACCAGGCGACCCGGGCGCAGCTGCGCGGCGCCGACGGCGCGGTGGGCTCGCACCTCAGCGCCGGTTTCGACAGCGCCGCGGTCACCGCCACGGCGGCCCGGCTGCTCGCCGCCCAGGGCGGCAGGGTGACCGCCTTCACCGCCGTTCCGAGGGAGGGCTATGACGAACCGGCCCCGCCGGACCGCATTGCCGACGAAGGACCGCTGGCCGCCGCGACCGCCGCCATGTATCCGAACCTGGAGCATGTGCTGGTCCGCTCGGGCCACCATAATCCGGTCGAGGACATCGACCGCAACTTCTATCTGTTCGACCGGCCGCTGCTGAACCTGTGCAACTGGAAGTGGCTCGCGGCAATCAACGGGGCGGCGCGCGAGCGAAAGCTCGCAGTCATGCTGACCGGCCAGATGGGCAACATGACGATCAGCTACAGCGGCATGGAACTGCTGGCCGAGTTGTTGCGGGCGGGACGATGGGCCGAGCTGTTCAGGGTCGGCGGCGCGCTCACCGCGCGCAAGGAAATGCGCTGGCGCGGCGTGGTCGCGGGCTCGGTCGGCGCCTATGTGCCGCCACGGCTCTGGCGATTGGTGAGCAAGCTGTGGGATCGGGACTTCAACCTCCTCGAATATACGGCGATCCGACCCGATCGGCTCGACGAGATGAACCTTCCCGAGCTCGCCAAGGAGCGCAGCGTCGATTTCGCCTATCGCCCCCGCAGGAACGGCTTCGAGACGCGGATATGGGTGATGGGCCGGGTCAGCCTGGGCAATTACAACAAGGGCATATTGGCCGGATGGGGCGTCGATCAGCGAGATCCGACCGCGGACAGACGGCTCGTCGAATACTGCCTGGGCGTTCCCATGCACGCTTTCCTGTCGCACGGGGAGCCCCGTGCCCTCGGGCGGCGGGCGCTGGCGGATCGCCTGCCGCACGCCGTGCTGAACGAGCGCCGCAAGGGCTATCAGGCCGCCGACTGGCATGAAGGGCTGACCGCCGCGCGCGCCGAGATCGAAGCGGAGGTGAGCCGCTTGGCGGAATGCGGCCCGGCGGCGCAGACGCTCGATCTCGGGCGCTTGCGCGTCCTGCTCGACAATTGGCCCGAACGCGGATGGGAGCGAAACGGCGTCCTCAACGCCTATCGCTTCGCCCTGCTGCGCGGGGTTTCGGCCGGCCATTTCCTGCGCCGGACGAGCGGCGCCAACCGCTGACGAAATCGTCCTTTCTCAGCAAAAAAAAGGGCGCCCGGTCCGGGCGCCCTTGGCTAGTCCCTTGGAGGATCCGCCCTGGTCGGCGGACTCCAGGCAAGGATGATCAGGAAGGCGGAATGGCCGGCAACGTGAAGGTGCCGTCGCTCGTCGCATTCCCATTTATCTGATTGGTGCCATAGGTGTTGATGATGGCACCGCCGGCCTGACTGGCGGCTGTTCCACTGTTGGTGATGGTCGACGTGCCGACCCGGATGCGGGCACTGGCCCCGGTCGCCTGCAAGCCGAATGTGAGGTTGTTCGCAATCGTCGAATTGGAGATCATGACCGTCGCCGGAGACGTCCCGACCGGCTGATTCACGACCACGCCGGCGACGCTCGACGCCAGCACGCTTCCGTCGATGGTCACGTTCGCGCCACCGCCGATATTGCCGGTCGTGTCGACCCGAACGGAGTGGTTGGTGTTATTGAACATCTGGACGTTCTGAATGGTCGCCACGGCCGAACCGGAATTGCCGCTCGGCGCGATCGTAATGGCTCCGCCACCGGCGCCCGATCCATTTTCGACGATCACCGTGTTGTGGACGAAGAGCCGGGCCGGACTCGAAGGCGCGAACCTAATTCCCGTCGCGTTGCCGGCGGCAAAGTTCATGATGATACTATCCTCGACGGTGAGCGAGGCGCCAGAGACAAAATTGACGCCCACAAGGCCGGTTCCCCGATTGCCCGAGGCGTTCTGGGCTCCGCCACCGGCGCCGTTGATGGAGAGGCCCCGCAGCACCACCCGGATCGTGCCGGGGAAACCGCTGGAGCCATCGTTGATGGTGAACCCATTGGTGTTGGACGCGAGGCTGGAGCCGAACGTGCCCGAGCAATCGATCGTCATCGACTTGGTGATGACCACCGTGCCGAAGCCGCCCGGATCGAGGCAATCGATCTCGCCGCCGGCCGCTGTCTTCGAAATGGCGCCCGCAAAGGTCTTGCAGGGCGCGGTGCGGCTGCACGGATTCACGTCATCGCCGACGCCCGAGACCCAGGTGCGGGTCGCCTGAGCATGGGCGGGCACGGCGTAAAACGCAGTCGCTACAAGTAAACCGGGCAATAATTTCGCGAGGCGAGGCATCTGGAAACTCCCCTTTCCCAAGTTTAGCCGAGTCGGCAGTTCTCGCATAGTAGACGCGGGACTGGCGTTTTGGAAGCGAAATGAGCCTCAACGCACCCATCGGCTCCGTCGACCGAAGCAAGGTTGAGCATTAGGCGCCCACGTGACAAGGTCGCCGCGGGAAGGACGGATGACAGCCACACTATCGCTCGCCCCATGGCCTTCCGCAGCCCCACCATCCGCACAGCCATGGCGCGGATGATCGCCCTGCTGCGTGAATGCCGGGCGTTCGGCGTTGCGGTCGCGCGGTTCAGCGGCCGGCGCGGGATCGCCGCTGCTTTGCTCGTCGGGCTGGGCGCGGCCCTGGAAGGCTTCGGCATCCTGCTGCTTGTGCCGGTGCTGACCATTCTCTTCGACGGGCGCGGGGTCGGGGGAGCATCGCTGGCAGGGCGATTTTTCGAATGGCTTCCGGCCGACCTCGGCCCGCTCGGCCGGCTCCTCCTCCTCGTATCGCTCTTCGCCGGCTTGATGCTGGTGCGTGCCTTCGTATTGTGGCGCCGGGATTCGCTGCTCGGCGCGCTTCAGATCGGGTTCGTCGAGGATCAGCGCGCGACGCTGGCACGCCGCCTCGGCGCTGCCCGCTGGCCCATGCTGGCGCGGCTCGGCCATGGCCGCGTCACCCATCTGATGGGCGGGGATATTCAGCGAATCGGGGCGGGCGTGCAATGCCTGTTCCAGAGCAGCGTCTCGGCGGTGGTTCTGGCCGGCCAGGCGGCCGTCGCCCTGCTGCTGTCGCCGGCGCTTGCGGGGATCGCGATCGCCCTCCTGCTGCTCGGCGCGCTGGCGATGTCGACCCTGCTCCGGAAATCGAGCGACATCGGCAGGCTCGTGACTCACGCCAATCTCGCGCTGATGAATTCGGTCGGCCAATTCCTCGGCGGCATCAAGGTCGCTATGAGCCAGAACATCCAGCACCATTTCGTCGCCCGTTTCACCCGCGAGCTGTCGATCGCGGCCGAGCAACAGACCAGCTTCATGCGCCAGCAGGCCCTTCTCCGCGGCCTCTGGAGCCTGCTCGGTGCCGGGCTGGCGGGTGTGACGATCGTCGCCGGCTACGGCCTGCTGCACCTGTCGGCGCCCGTGCTGATCGCCATCCTCGTCATCCTCGCCAGGATCGGGGGCCCCGCCTCGCTGATCCAGCTCGGCGTCCAGCAAATCGTCTACAGCCTCACGGCCTGGGATGAGGTCATGGCGATGGATCGGGAATTGACCGATGCCGCCTCGCCGCCACGCATCCGGCATGAAGCGCCCTGGCCGAGGGGGCCGATCAGTCTCGAGCGTGTCGTCTTCCGGCACCCCGGCGACGATGGGGACGCAGGCGGAGGAACCGGGCTCGTCGACATCAGCCTCAGGATAGAACCCGGCGAGATCATCGGCCTCCAAGGGATGTCGGGCGCGGGAAAGACGACCTTGGCCGATCTGGTGTGCGGCTTGCTGATCCCGCAATCGGGGCGGATCTTGATCGCTGGCGTCGCGCTGAACGAGGAAAATGTTCCGCGCTGGCAGGAGCGCATCGGCTATGTTGCCCAAGACCCCGTACTGTTCAACGCAAGCGTGCGCGAAAACCTGCTTTGGGCAAATCCCCGGGATGAAAATGCGCTCGCGGGCGCGCTGATCTTGGCCGGCGCGGAGCGGTTGATCGAGCGGCTGCCCCGCGGCCTCGACACGGTCGTCGGCGAACGGGGCACGCTGATTTCAGGTGGCGAGCGGCAGCGCCTGGCCCTCGCGCGCGCGCTCCTTCGCCAACCCGCTTTGCTCATCCTCGATGAAGCCACCAATGCGATCGATGTTGGGGGTGAAGCCGGGATCCTGATGCGCCTTCGCGCGCTCAGCCCCAGGCCGGCTGTGCTGATGATCGCGCATCGACGCGAGAGCCTGCGCTTCTGCGACCGTGTCGTGTTTCTCGCGGAGGGACGCTTGGCCGCGGATGATAGTAGCGAAGGGGAGGTCCAGCCCCAACTGTCACTCGCTAGGCCTGAATGAGGCCGCGATGATGCGCATCCTGCAGCGTCTGGGGGCAATGTCTTCCGCCGAGCGCGGTCTCGTCGTCGAAGCGACATTCGCGCTCGCCCTGGCGTCGTTCGCGATCGCGCTCTTCCCGTTTCGCAGGATCGCCGCATCGGCACGGAGGGTCCCAGATAGCGGAATCGGCGAGGAAGAAAGGCGACGTCGGGTCGCTCAGGTGCGCTGGGCGGTGGCCGCCTGTGCGCGGCAGGTTCCCTGGCGCGCGAAGTGCTTCGAGCAGGGACTGGCGGCGCAGTGGATGCTCGGCCGCCGCCGCGTCCCCTCCAGCCTCCATTATGGGGTCGCCAAGGACGGGGATGAGGAGCTCGTCGCACATGTCTGGCTCAGGTCCGGCCAGCTCGACGTGCTGGGCTGCGAGAACAGGAGCGATTTTACGGAACTCGCCAGATTCCCCAGCTAAGGCGCATCGCGGCGCCGCCCCAAGCGCATGCGCTTAAGAACGAAGCGGGGAAACTGCAGAAGTGTCAGCAGGGGCCAAAGCCAGGTCCAGACCGAAAGGTGCGTGGGGCTGTACGGAAAAAACAGTCGGTAGCGAAGCTCAGCAACGGCATATCGCCAGCCGGGTTTCATGAGGAAGAGCGCTGCCATCATATTGAGCATATGCGATGCGCTCTCCGTGCCCTCGGCGTGCGTCTCGCACCGCCACATCGCAGCCAGCGTGCTGCGTTCGAGAACCAGGAGCGCCTGATCGGTGCGAAGCTCAGCAAGCAGCCGCTCGGGCAAATGCGTTCCGAAAAATCTGTTGCACAGAAGGAGAGCAAGTGCGCCACACCGGCCGGCGCCCAGCGCGACGGAAGATCGGTGAAGCCGGTCGCAATCCAGGCCGTTGCTGCCAATGAACGCCGCGACGTCAGCGAGCCATTTGAGGCGAGCCCAAAGATGGATTGTACCGTGCACGCAAAGGTAGGCGAACAACTCTTCGCTTGCGAGCGTCGACAGGCGCAGGGCGCCGTGACGCACCATCTGACGCGGTGATCCCATTCCGACTCCGCTCAGCAGTTGCCGATTGTCGAACAGGTCCAGATGAAGCTCGACGGCAATGTCGACCGCAGAATTGATCCAAAGCATCTCCTTCGAATGCATGCTCCAGCGGCGAAAAGCCCTCGGCGTTAATCCTGGATCCGGTATGGCCCGCTCATAGCCGAGACCCGCCAACAGGGCCGAGGCACGATCGCTGTCCGTGCGCGAAACCAACAGGTCGATATCCCACGCCGTCTTGAGTGCAAGCGTCCCATAAGCGAGCAACGCGCCCGTCGAGCCTTTTACGAAGAGCAGATCCACACCGGCCTTCTCGAAGGCTTGCCAGAGCCTCAATTCCTCGGCTGCGAGCCTCAAGTTCTTCACCGCGATGGTGGCAGCCCGCCCAGAGAGGGCCTGATCGACGTGGTCCGGCAGTTCCACGGCCGCCTGAACCAGTCCAGCCCGGACCAGCCCCTCAATCCGATGCTGACGAACCACGTCGAGGAAACGACCCCAATCGATGGCGGCCGACATGGCGCGGCTAACCGCAGCGGCGCTGTCCGACGTGTGAGGCCACCGGCAACAAGCTGCCGCGAGCATCGCTTCGGAAGACGGGGTTTCGCCCGAGGCACGTTCCATGGAGATATTTGGCACGTGTCGCGCAGCGACGCTACATACCATGTCGCATCTGCCGGGAGAGACGGCGGCGTCGTCGATCATTCGCGGCTCGTCACCCGAGCCCTGCCTTCCGGCCCTGCGGCAATCAAGGCGAATTGGCCCGGGTGGAAGTCGAAACCTTGTTGTCGTTCACCCAGGTTGTTCCCCTGCCGTCTGCCGCGACAGCGGTAACGACGTCAACATAGGTCCGCATATCGCGCACCTGGATGCCGGACGAACCAGCAAAGTTGTACAAGACCAACAAGGCCGATGAGCCATTATGTTCCCCGTCATGAACTATGATGCTCGTGCAGGACTGGATGAAATAGCCGTAGCTACAATTGTTGAGCCTGGCCCGCACCGAACCGCCGTCGACCCCATAATATTGGATTGGAATTGCGGGGGTAACGCCTGGAGCTGTGCGGACGATCTCGGCTTGGCTGGTAACGTTGCTTGCCCGTCCCCCCGCGAGCAAACCGCTGACGTAGATGCCGACGCCCCAAGGCGAGGTGATCCGTGTGCTGATGGAAATATTCCGCGCGCCACCCCCCCCGGTGCGCACTGCAACGCCCGCCGACGTGGCGGCCGCATAGGCGTAGGCTGTCGAAAAGACGATCTCGGTGCCGTCGACCTGGCAACCGTCGTTGGCATAGGCATTGGCAAGGAGGATGGCGGGGTAGACGCTCGAATCGCCGCCGCAATCCGTCACCACGCCGCCGCGAATGACAATGTTAGAGGAACCATCGAGGTTGATCCCGGCCGCCCTGAAATGGCTGACCCTCGGGTTGACGATCTCGCTGTCACGGCTCTGCGTCATCGCGATGCCATAATCCCCGGTCGAAGCCAGCGACCCCTTGCCGACGAAGCCGATGATCGCGCAGTTTGAAACGCCGTTCATTACGGCACCGCCCGTACCTGTCTTGGCATTGTGGGTTTGCTCGACGGTCAAGTCGACGAAACGATTATCGTGTTTCTTGTCTGGGCTACCGCCACCTTCGATGTCGAAAGCGAAGCCTTGCGTGCGCATGTTGGTGTCCTTGGCCGTGCAGCTCACAACCGAGTTGTAGGCGCATTCGGCCGCGGCACCGGAGACTCTGTAAAAGGCGCAGGCGGTGTCGCCGTGCTGCTCGAAAGTGCAGTCCTGGACGAGATTGTGCAGGCAGGACTGGCCATCGCTATAACCGAACAAGATCGCGCTGTTTCTGGTGCGGGAGAACTGGCTCCTGAGGATCCGCCAGCGCTGCGCGCCCTCGGTCTGGATAGCGTAGTTCAGATTCCTGAAGCGGCTGTTGATCACCGTCACCTCGGTGGAGCCGATCCCATATCGCGCGTCGGCAAAGGTTCGTATGGCATGGGCCAAGCTGACCCAGTCCGAGCTGGTCACGCTCGAGCCGGGGGGAAGAGACTGTCCATCCACGTTGACCTGCAGCGTGTTGCCGCCGAGGGGCGTGAACACCTGTGACTCCGCGTCATTTGCACTGCAGAGGATCCAGGCGTTCGGGTCCATTAATATATGGACACCTATGGGGATCGGAACGAGCGCCCGATGGTCATCGGTCGGCGACGAGACAAGGTAACGACCAGCTGGAAAAAATACGACCTGCCCTGGGCGACAGCTCGATATCGCCCGATTGATGCTGTCCGAATCGTCCTTCCGTCCATCGCCGATTGCGCCGAACTGACGCACCGAAACCCGAAGGCCGGCGTCTGCAAACGGATCGAGCTGGGATGAAGTTGTATCTCGTGCTTCCGGCGTCGAACCAGGCGACAGAAAGGTACAGCCAATTCCGGCGATGACGGTTCGGCGCGTGAGGTTCATGTATCCTTCTCCAGCTCCTCCGGGGCCGACCAAGTGGCTCCCGAAAGGGGGAACGTCGGCGACGGCAATCTCGAGGACCGTCGCAGGAAACTCGCCGCCCAGTCACTCGACCTCCGGAGCGACGAAGCCGACTGAGACGCAGGCGAGCCTCCAAACGGCCCCCCGCTTGGGGTTGTGCGCCGGAGGCAATGCGCTGTATGCGCGGTTCTTTCAAGAAAACATGCCCTTGCCGCGGCCTGGTGATACATGACATACATTACGACCGAGCCGATCCGAATTGCTGCGGCGCGGGGATCTCTATGGAATCGCGTGCGCTTCCAGCTGACCGCTGGGCTGCTGATCTCGGTCTTCCTTCCCTATCTCGTTCGGCTTGAGCTCGATACGCGGGGAAGCGATCCAGTAAGCCTTCAGAATTCTCTCGTTGGAACCGCCATAGCCGTGGTGGCGGGTTATTATGGCTTTCGCCGAGCCTCCCATTATCCGGGGGTCATGAAGTCTGCGTCCGTCCTGTCGTTTTTCGGCGTTGCCTATGGATCGGTGTTGATTGCCTTCCTCTTTGCACGACTGGATTATAGTCGCGCCCATTTTGCGGGTAGCTTCATACTCTGCGTCGCCTTTTATTATCTCGTTTCCTTCAGGCTGCAGCGCCAGAGAAGCCTGAGGCTCGGCGTTCTTCCATTCGGAAACATCCGCGGCCTATTGGCCATCGTCGGGGTCAATTGGATCGTCCTGAACGAGAGCTGTGGCGACGTTCAGCCCGTCGATGCCGTGGTCGCGGACCTGCGAGCCGACATTCCCGATGAATGGGAGAGATACTTGGCCGACTGCGCTCTCTCTGGGGTGCTCGTCCTTCATGTGAAGCAGGTCGTGGAATCCCTCACTGGCCGAGTCGAGATTGATCACCTGTCGGAGAACAATTTCGGCTCGCTCGTCCCCGCGATCGTCTACGGAAAGCTGAAACGGGTCATAGACTTTGCCAGCGCCGTTATGGCGTTGCCCTTTGTCGCGCCGATCCTTCTAGTTGCCGCGATTCTGATTCGGCTGGACTCACCGGGCCCAGTCATGTTTCGTCAAAAGCGGATGGGCTTTCGCGGCCAGACGTTCTCTGTTTTCAAGTTGCGGACGATGCGAATAGCCGAATCGGCGGAGGACGACCGCCACGCAGCGATAACGCGCGACAATGATGACCGCATTACCAGGATTGGCTCAGTGCTGCGACGCTATCGTATCGATGAGCTGCCGCAGATATTCAACGTCTTGCTGGGGGAGATGAGCTGGATCGGACCGCGTCCGGAGGCCGTGTCCCTGTCCCGCTGGTATGAGGCGGAGTTACCCTTCTATCGCTACAGGCATATCGTCCGGCCTGGAATCACCGGCTGGGCGCAAGTGAACCAAGGTCATGTCGCGAACGTGGACGATGTCCTCGAAAAGCTTCACTACGACTTCTATTATGTGAAACACTTTTCCTTCTGGTTGGACCTGCTGATCGTTGCGCGGACGATAAAGACAGTTTTCAGCGGATTCGGAGCGCGCTGAGCGGCCGACCGGCATTGGCGATCTGCGAATATTCCGGATAATTCGATCGGACGGCGACCTTACCTTATTGCCGCGACAAAGCGCGGATGATCTGGGCGGCCGCAGTCTCCGATGAAAAAAGTTGCCTCGCCAGAGTCGTGCAACGGTCGGTCACGTGTGGGTCGAGAAGCTCGTCCTCCATCATGGCCAGGGCCAGGCCCTTTAGGTTCGCCCCTGTCGGATCCTCCGATACACGGCCCACGCCTGCCGACGCGACAAGCGTCGCCATGTCGTTGCCGGGATTGACGCTGGCCAGGACCGGCAGCCCGGCATGCATGTAGGAAATGAATTTGCCGGGAATGTTGTGGGTCGTGTGGCGAGGATCGAGGGCGACCAAGCCGAGGCTGCATTGGCGATAGAGGCCGGTCATCTCGTCAGGATCGATTTCATCATAGAACAGGACGTTCATAAGCCTGCGACGCCGCGCGTCCTCACGCAATCGCGCTGTATCGTCGCCGCGCCCGACGAAGACAAATCCAATCGTGTCATTGCCTTGCAATTGCTCAGCGAGGTCCAGCAACCGCCCTGTTCCCTGGGCCAGCCCCATATTGCCGGCGTAGACGAAAATCCTGCGTCCGGCGAATGATGTGGTTGCAAGGTCTATCGAGCAGCCCGAATCAGACAATTCCGTGAGCCAGTTGTGGAGCACCTCCAAGCGGGTCCCAGCTCGTCGCTGCCACCTTTCGAAGAAAGCGAGGTTGCCGGGTGTCTGCACGCCGATCGTATCGGCAAGCGAGTATTGGAAGTCGGCGACCGCCTTCAGAAGTCGGTAGACCCCGCCACGCCCCATCAGCCCCATGTCGGCCGCCCATTCGGGAAAGATGTCCCTGATGATAAGATAGGTGGGGCAGCGGCTTTCCCGTTTCAGCGCTTTGACGATCGGGCCCAGAAAAATGGTCGGCGAATACCAGACTATGCCGTCGAACCGACGTCCGGCCAAGGGCGATGCCCGATAGTTACGCAGCATGGCGAAGGGCATCAGGAACTCGCCGATCAAGCGGCGAAGATGGTTCGTTCCTTTCGTTCGCGGTGCCTTGAGCCGCACGATGTCGAGACCGTCGCGCTCCTCGACGGTCCATCCCCGGCGTTGGGACGGGGCGGGGACCAGAACCGTTACCTCATGGCCCTGCCGCGCGAACTCGCGAGCAAGATCCCGCAACTGGACGGCGCCGGAAGACCGCAAAGGCGGAAAGGCATCGGCAATGAGTGCTATGCGCACGTCGCCTAATATCGCTTCCAGACCACGCGGTTCACATAGTCCGTGTAGCTGTGGATAATCCGCACCACCTTTTCGGATACGTTCGGCATGCTGTAGTCCGCGGGCCTTCTGATCAATCGCATCGACCCGCGCGGCTGCGTATCCAAAATGGCGAGCGCCTGCCTGATTCTGACCGGGTTCAATCCCACCATCATGGCCGCGGCTTCTTCCATTCCTTCAGGCCGTTCGTGCGCTTCGCGAATATTCAGGGCCGGAAAGTTCAGGATGGAAGCCTCTTCGTTTATGGTTCCGCTGTCGGACAACACGGCCCTCGCCGACACCTGCAGCCGATTGTAGTCTTTGAATCCGAGGGGCTTCAAAAGGCGAACCTGGGGAAAGAAATGCGCGCCGGCTTCTTCGATTCGGTTCTGGGTTCGAGGATGGGTGGAGACAATGACGGGCAGATCGTAGATGCTGCCGAGCATGTTGAGCGTTTCGACCAGGCGGGTGAAGCTTCCCTCCGGCTCTATGTTCTCCTCACGATGGGCACTGACAAGGAAATAGGCCTCCGGCTCGAGGCCGAGGCTCGTGAGGATGTCGGAGCCGTCGATGCCGCTTCGATAGTGCTGAAGAACCTCGAACATCGGACTGCCGGTCTTAATCACCAGATCGGGCGGTAGACCCTCCCGAAGAAGATATTCCCTTGCGATGTCGCTGTAGGTGAGGTTCACATCAGCAATGTGGTCGACGATCCGGCGATTGATCTCCTCGGGCACTCGCTGGTCGAAACATCGATTGCCGGCTTCCATGTGAAATGTGGGTATCTTACGGCGCTTGGCGGGAAGCGCAGCCAGGCAGCTGTTGGTATCCCCCAAGATGAGCACGGCCTCAGGCCCAGTGTCTAGCAGCACATTGTCGATAGCGATGATCACATTTCCGATGGTCTCGGCGCCGTTGCTTCCGGCAGCTTCCAGAAAGTAATCCGGCTTGCGAATATCGAGATCTCGAAAGAAGATCTCGTTCAGTTCATAGTTGTAATTCTGACCCGTATGAACGAGAATATGATCGCAGTGCTCGTCCAGCCTCGCGATCACGCGCGAGAGACGGATGATTTCTGGGCGCGTGCCCACGACCGTCATGACCTTGAGTTTATCCACGGCGGATGCCCGATGATTGCCGCAGTTTCAGATTACTACCTTTCGAACAGGGAATGAGGAAATATGCCATTCAGCCCGCAGGCTCCCAAGGGCGCGCAGACCGTGCGCCTGGGCGCTGATCAGGCCACGCGGCTCGCGACTGTATCGGGCCGCTCGCGATCGAAAATCTCATTGGCCCATAACATAACTACCATTTCTTCCGTGCCCACATTGGTGATATCGTGGCTCCACCCGGGGATCGTCTCGACGATCATCGGGCAATCGCCCGAGGCGTGCAACTCCACATGTTCGTCGGTTTGGATGTTGCGAAAGCGGAATCGCGCGTTGCCGCGCAGAACCAGGAATTTCTCAGTTTTGGTGTGATGATAGTGCCCGCCACGCGTAACTCCCGGGCCCGCTGTAAAATAGGAGAATTGCCCCGTGTCTCGCGTTTTCAGCACCTCGACGAAGACGCCACGGGGATCGGCATGTTTCGGCAGCCCGTAAGCGAAGCTGTCGGTCGGTAGATAGGATATGAAAGTTGCATAAAGTGCGCGGTCGAAGCCGACACCCACGGGTTCAGAGACCAAGGTTTCCCGGCTTCGGGCAAAGGCTCGAATCCGTTCGGCTATGGTGCCGACCGTCGTGGCGTACTCCGGTTCGATCGAGCGCCATTCGAGACCTTTCGCTGTCTCACGCAATGCGGTTACGAATTCGGAGACCACATCGTCTATGTAGACGAGGCGAACTTCTGCATCCGGATCATCAATCCTTATCGGAAGCCCGGTCGCGATATTATGGCAGAAGGTCGCCACCACCGAGTTATAGTTGGGGCGGCACCATTTTCCGAAGATGTTGGGGAGGCGGTAGATGATTGTCGGATTGCCTTCATCTGCAAGCGCCGTGACGTGTCGCTCGCCGGCGCGCTTGCTGCGCCCATAAGGATTATCGCATTCCGCCTGGATCGAAGAGGCGAAGAGGAACGGCACTTCGCGACCCTCGGCCCGGATCATTTCGCACAAGAGGCAGGTGAGCTCGGCATTCGCAGCAGAGAACATGGCTTCGTCCGCCGGACGGTTCACTCCGGCTAGATGGACGATCGCATCCACGCGGCGAACCTGCTCCCGCAGTCCATCAACATCGTCGCCGCGGCCGAAGGCAATGGGTTCGAACGCCTCGAGCTCCTGCAGACGAACGACCAGATTCTTGCCGACAAATCCCCCCGCACCTGTAATGAGGACCCGCACCTCAATCCTCCAACAGAGGCGTATCGCCGCGAACGATCGCCCTGATGAAATCAAGCTTCATGAGGAGCGCCTTCATGCCCTCCACGTCCAGGCGCGCGGTGTTGTGTGAGTTGTAGTCTTCGGATTGGGAAATCCGCTTCTCGCCTTCTTCGATGAATTTCCCATAGTTCAGGTCACGAAGGTCGGGTGCGATGCAATAATAGTTGCCGAGATCCCGTGCGCTGGCCATCTCTTCCCGGCTCAACAGGACTTCATACAACTTTTCTCCGTGCCTCGTGCCTATCTCACGTATTTCGTGATCAGGGTGCCCGAGAAGCTCGCAAAGGGCGCGGGCCAAGGTAGCAATGGTTGAAGCGGGCGCCTTTTGGACGAAGATTTCCCCAGGCTGTCCGTTCTGAAACGCGTACAGGACCAGCTCGACGGCATCCTCGAGCGTCATCATGAAGCGGGTCATGTGGGGATCGGTAATGGTAATCGGCTGCCCTGCCACGATCTGTTCCACGAACAGCGGAATCACGGATCCCCGAGACGCCATGACATTACCATATCGCGTGCCGCAGATGACGGTGCGCGCGCTGCTGCGCGATTTGGCTACCGCGACCTTTTCCATCATCGCCTTGGATATGCCCATGGCATTGATGGGGTAAACGGCCTTGTCCGTGCTCAGACAGATGACCCTCTCGACGCCCGCGGCAATCGCCCCTTCAAGAATGTTTTCGGTGCCCAAGACATTGGTCTTGACCGCCTCGAGCGGGTGAAATTCGCAAGAAGGCACCTGCTTCAGAGCTGCTGCATGGAACACGTAATCGACGCCGCGCACGACATTGAGAACGGCACCATAATCCCGAACGTCTCCGATGTGGAATTTGAGCTTGTCGCTCGGATATCGCTTTCGCAGGTCGTCCTGCTTTTTTTCATCCCTGCTGAAGATGCGAATTTCGCCGACATCGGTATTCAGGAAGCGACGAAGCGCGGCCCCGCCGAATGATCCGGTACCCCCGGATATCAATAACGTCTTACCTTGCAGCATGTTCATCTTGGTCCAGAGCTACTGCGGGGAGCCGGCTAGCCGCTGCGCCGCCAGGTTGTGGGGCGAAGGGCCCACGGTAAGCAGACCGGGCCGGCCACTCATCGCGGTTATCCGCGGCGCCTGGAATTGGCAACCGAAATGGCCTCCTCGGCGGCACGCTGACGATCGGCAAGCCCCAAAATCGATCGCCATGTATGTTCGCCGGTCTTGCGCCAATCGTACGCTTCGGACCGAATGAGTGCCGCCGCGGCATTTTGCTCGCGTCGAGCCCGGTCGTCGAGAATTCGAGCAAGCGCGGCGGCGAGGGCCGAGACGTCGTAGGGTTCGACATAGTCCAGGTCCGGGCCGCCGAACTCGGGCATCGGGTCCCGCGCGGAAACAAGCAATGGCGTACCGATGCACATCAATTCCAGTAGGATGTTCGGGCAATTCTCGCAGGAGGATAGAAAGACGTTTAGCGCTGCCCGTCGTGCGAGATCCGAAACCTGATCATAGGGGACGTTACCGAGAAGAATCACTTCTCCTTCAAGTCCCAACCGGGCGATGGCGGCACGCAGCGCGGCGCCATATTGTGGATTTTCGGGACCGGCAAGGACGAGCTTTTCGGCTCGATGTTCATTTCGAATCAGCTTGCCCCATGCCTCGACCAGCTCGATCTGCGCCTTGTAGACGTCCAGGATGGACAGATAGAGAACGAACCGCTCGGGAAGTCGTGCCGCAATCGCGGCATCGAGCGGCTCCTGCGTCGGCGCAGCCCCGTGCGGTATTACCACCGACTTGCCTTTGCGATCCGGCACCGCTTTGTCGATGATCCGCCGCGCATAGTTCGAAATGAAGATGACTAGGTCGGCTTCGCGGAATGCCCAGGACTGCACATGCTTGAGAAGCCAGAGGCGGAGACGCTGCCAACCAAGCGGAAACCGCCGCCGTTCGGTCTTGTCGAAAGGCAGCATGTTGCGAAAAGCGACTATCTTCGAGACCTGCCGCGGCAGCGCAACGTCGAAGCTCCCGCCCGGATAATAAACAGCCTCAAAGCTTCGCCGCAGCGGCCAGAGATATCGAAAAAAGAAAAAGCCCAAGGCGAACCTCAGCACGGGATGCGCGGTCCAGCCAGGCGCCCGCAACCACTCGACGTTGGAACGTAGGGACAGCCCTTGAATAGGCGTCGCCGAAAGGATCGACAGGCGCCTGTCCGGATTGTCCGGAAAGGCAGCAACGATGTGCCGTAAATAGGTCAGCCCGCCGCCGCGACGAGCCGACAAGGCGCTCAGCAATATTCTTGTCATCGTGCCACGCGTTGAAGGCCCTCCGTTTCACCCGCCTTGGTACCGCGACCGACGAATATGCCTGAATGAAAAACCTGCACCGCTTCGAACCCGGCCTTCTGGAACCAGCGTTTCAGCGTCGCCAGCTTCTGCGGCTGGTCGTAAGCCGGTGCCCACATGTCGAATGTGTCGAGCAATGCCCATTCGCGCAGCTGCTCATCGCTGAGAGGCAGCACGCCGGTATAGTTCGACACGGGAATTAGATAGCGCAGATAACGCCCGACGAGCGGGATTCTGCACACGGCCCGGCTGGCCGCATAAAGCGTCGGGAATAGACGTTTGACGAGCCGGTACGAGCGCTCGGTGCTCATGCTTCGCGTGATCGGGCGGATCCAATAATAAGCGAGAAAGAGGTTTCTCCAGGTTTTCGGATAGACATCTATCGCGAGTTGGCCGCCCGGTGCGACCGCCGCGGCAAGCTTCTCGAAGGTTTGCTCGGGGTTCGGCGTATGCTGAATCACACCCAGGCAATAGACGTAGGGAAAGGCGGCGGCGGCGAAGGGCAGCGCAGTGATGTCCGCCTGAATGAAATGGATCTCGCCTTTATCCTTCAGGTTCGCTCGCGCGGCTTCGATCGCGGCCGAGAAATCGATCGCTATCACCCTGCCTCCCAAGTTGAGCGCGATCTCCGCAAATCGGCCTGCTCCGCAGCCGGCATCGAGGACCAGCGATCCTTCGATATCTGCCGCACCCCAGCCGGTATAGTGGACGAAGCGATCATGGGAGATGGGCCGGCCGCTATGGCTGTCCAACTGGGTTTCCCGAAACATGTTCCACTGGACGCCGAAATTGTCGGCATAATTCTCCGGCGGCACGAAGCGCGGAATGCCCCCCTTGATCGGATAATCGCGGTTGCATCTGGTGCAGCGCAGAACCCCCGTTTCGATATCGTGGGGGGGATCATCCGTGACGGCGGACAGCGATCCCACGCAGTCGGGACAGCGAAGAATGTCGAGAAGTGAACTGTGCATAGAATCTCCTGGCCCGCTCCCTTCCGTGGCATGGCCACGGGCCCGAGCGGGCAATTATCAAAGATGTCGGCCAACGGGTCGGGGCGCCCTCACCCGAGCGTCGGTACAGAACATGGAGGTCAGCCTTCGCTGCACCATTTCCGCGTGCGGCACGTTGCTCTCCAGAATCTCTATGGCCGTGTCGAGCGCGGCCGTAGAAAGACGCTGCATGAGCGCCGGGTCGGCATGCAGCGTCTCGATCGCGGCCGCAATCGCCTCCGCATCGCCGACCGGCACGGCGAGACAATTTTCCTGATCCTTCATCAGCCAGGCGATGCCGCCCACCAGGGTCGTGACGACCACGGCGGACTTGATCATCGCTTCAAATAGAACGCGCGGGAATCCCTCATGATGACTGGGCAGGACGAAAATGTCGGATTGCTCATAGAGGCGCATGAGAAAGGCGCGATCCTCAATCGCGCCCAGGACCCGAATGCCTGGCAGCAAGCCTGCGGCCCGCTGCAGCGCCAGCTCGGCATGGAGATCGCCCAATCCCACCAGGGTGAGCTCGAATTTCAGTCCGCGGCGATGCAGGAGGCGCGCCGCCTCAACAAGCTCGGGTATCCCCTTTTCGGCCTCGATCCTGCCGACGAACAATATCCTCAAGTTATTCGGCGGAAGCCTCGCAAAACTCCGTCGCGTCGCGTCCGCTGCCGAGATGTCGCACATCGGCCGAATCGTCTCTACTCTCGAAGCGATTTGACAAACCCGCTCTGCCAATCGCGACGAAACGACAAGGATGAACGCGGCACGCCGAAAGGTCCTGCAGTCGATACCACGTTCATCGAATTGGGCGCCGCGGAGGTAAACTCCATACGGCTTGCGTAGTGTCGAGCATAGCCTAGCCACGAACCGGGGCAGGCGGCCGGGATAAAAGAGGTAGACAAAGTCGGCTCCTAGCAGAGCCCATAATAATATTGCTGCACTCCGGACGAGGCCCAGCACCCTGCGCGTGTCCAGGGCGATTGTGCGGACCTTGGCGGATGGCAAAACGCAGCCATAATAATTCAGCTCGAGATCCAGGGGCTCAGCCGGCTGCGCAAAGGCAACGTCATAGCCGCCGGCCGCTAGGTCGAGCAGGAACTGGCCGCAGGCATTGTCGACATGAAATCGGCCATCGCTTCCGACCCCGGTGGGCCCATTGCCGATCACGAGCAAATGCAGCGCGGAGGAGGCAGGCAGGTGGGTCACTCGGGCCAGACATCAAGAGCCGCAGGCCGCGGCAACGAACGTGCAACGCCGGATACGGGGCTCATCATCCTCGGGAAAGCTGGAATGCAATGAACGCCAGGCCTGCGAACACCGCAAAGACATAATAATGTACGAAGAAGGTCACGGTGCTCTGGCGGACCGCAGGCTCCTCTCGCGATCTCGCCCACCAATAACCCACAGCAGGAAACATGAAGAGTAGCGCAGGCGCTCCGTATCGAGGGATGAGGCCTCCGTAGACAATCGCCACGACCACAAAATAAAAGAGGCCAGCGAGCAACAGCCTTCGAATTATCTGGTTTTCTATACTTCTCACGTGAGCAACGGCATAGGCAATCCATATGACGACGAATAAGTACCACAAGGGGTTAAGGTTTCTTACGAAGAGGCTGGCTATATGCTCGTCCAGGAATCGACCACTCCAAAAGTCAAAAGGCAGCAATATCTGCACAACAAGCGGTAGAGGGAATAGAAATATTTTAAATATAAACGGTAGGTTAATGTAGAACCCGATGGTCTGGCCAGCGATACCGGTAAGGTCGAGGTCCCCGTCCTGGAAACGGGTTGAAATGACGGAGTTTCTGACAATAATCTGTGTGAAGAAATCGGTATCGAGTTCATAACGGGTGAAGCTTTGCGAGAAGGGCGCTACAAGAACCAGAAGGCCAACAAAACCGGCCAGAATATGACCCCGGCGCTTGAGCAGAACTCCCGCCGTGAAGACCAACAGGATGGCCAGAAAGAGGAGAAGACTGGCGCGCATGGTGATGATTGTCAGGATTGCGAGGAGGAAATACGCAACGGCGGTTAGGCCGATGCTTTTCTCGCATGCCGCCTTGCTGATCGCCAGCAGCATCAACCCGAAGGCCAGATCGATCGCCGGCTCCTTGAGCAGCATTAGTGCGTAGAAGATGTGCGCCGTCGTGAGCATGAGCGCCGCGCAGGCAAGCAACGCCGCGCGCGGCGATTCCGTGAGCAAAAAGGTGGCGCGGTAGAGGCATGCTATGGAGAGCAGCAACAGAAGGTCATTCGCAACGACCCCGACAAGCAAGCTCGTTCCGAATATGCGAAACAATGCCGCAAGCAGCAATTGATAACCTGCATAGTTGGTCAGGACCACAGCTTGGTAATCCCCGAGCCCGACCTGGGCCAGCTCCCGGGCCTGATCATAGTAGGACTGACCGTCACTGCCGGCGAGATCCGGCGTACCCCAGCTGCCATAGCCTACGCTGTCCGCGAGCGACAGGATCGTGGCGACGGAGAGCGCCAGGCCGAACACCGTCATCAGGGCCGAGAAACCACGTTGCCGTTGATACAGGCCGATCAGGAAAGCCGCGCCCGTGACAATGACGACGACCAGAAGATTTTCAGTCCACAAGTTGGGGCGATCCTTTGTTGCTTGGGGGGTTATGCACGATCGTCATGGCCGATGGTTCGCCGGGCGCATTCAGCCAAGCCTCGGAGCAAGAAACGCGAGTTTTCGGGATACAAGTCCGCAGCCTCGCGGAAGACGAATTCGGACGCGTGGCTTGTGCGGCCAAAGGGGTCTTCATTTGATTGCGCGTCCGACGAAACCGGTTCCTCCGACGAATACCTCTATCTCTTGAAGCCCCGCGGCCTTGAGCAGGCAGATATATTGCGAGCGCGTCAGGTGCCGCTTGAAGTGATCCGTGTTGCGATCATGCGTGTCCAGGCGTGACCATTGATAGAGCATATCCTTCGGCAGGTCGAAATCGCCATAGTAGAAGTTGATAGGAGATATTCGTCTCAACAATAGCTGGGCCAATCCGCTGTTTCGAGCGGCCCAGTGGATGGGAAAGAACGTCTTCGTCAGCCAATCCGTGACCTTCAGCTGGCGCTCGGCGGAGAGCCTCCTGATGAGCGCCCACCAAGGAAGATAGAGGGAGGTGAAGATGCCCGGATGCCATTTGTAGTGATCGGTCACCAATGCGCCACCCGGCCTCAGCACGCGAGCGAGTTCCCCCAGGCTTTGTTCGGTGCTGGGCGTGTGCTGCAGGACGCCCAGGCAGAAGACAGCGTCGAATGTGTCGTCGGCAAAGGGGATATGCCGGACGTCCGCTTGAAACAGGGTTAACTGATCGCTCGGCATATTGTTTTCGAAATTCGCGTCGACAGCGCTGCTGTAATCGAAGGAATAGACGCGTGCGCCATGCTTCAGCAGTACCTCGGTGAAACGGCCCGCGCCCGAGCCGGCCTCCAGGACGCGCTTGCCCGCGAGTTCGCTGAGATCACGTCCGAACGCAGCGGCAAGCCGGTCTTCGGTGATGCTCGTACCGGTCTGGGAATCGAGCTGGGTTCGCCTGAAGATGTTCCACTGGAGGCCGAAGGCCTCGGCGTAATTGTCGGAGCCAGCGAAACGGGGCACGCCGCGAACGATAGGATAGGGGCGCGCGCCGCCGACCAGCGCATCGCCTTCGATCCGCAGGGTCGCTCCATTACCAGGGCAAATGAAGGGGGCAGCGGTCACGCTCAGGAGCCGATCAGCCATTGTTGGGAACTGCAATTCGGTATTCGCGGCGCCAGTGTTCGAACAGCACCAGACCGAAAAGCTGCTCGCGGACAATGCGGCCCTTGTCCAGCCGTCGAAACAGTTGTTCGACCTCTCGCCGAGAAAAGGTGCAACCGGGATCGAACAGAATCTCCTCGAAATGCCTCCGCCACGGACCGCTGTGAAGCCAGCGCTCGAGGGGAATGGTAAAGCCCTGCTTGCGCGCCGAATTGAAGCTTGGAGGCAGGATGCGAGCGGCGAGCTTGCGCAGAAGGATCTTGCGCAAATGAGGGGTGGCCTTGAGGGTTGGCGGTACCTCGCGATAGGCAAATTCGATGACCGTCCGATCGAGGAACGGCGCACGAATTTCGAGCGACGTGAGCATCGACGCGCGATCGACCTTCACCAGGATGTCTTCGGCCATATAATTGGCGAAGTCGAAGCGGGTCATGCGCTCGACCGCGTTGAATTCGCGCGGGATGCGTCGCTCGCGGATCTTTTCAGCAACCGTTTGCCATTGCGGACCAAGCAATCGCGGACGACTCAGCTCTTCGAAATGGATGACGGGCGGAAGACCGCGCCTCACATCCGTTCCGCCGGCGCGGAGCCACAATCGGCCCCGCTGTCCGACCGGCATCAGCTGCGTAGCGGCCGCGGCCAGAAGCTTGCGCGGCCACAAAGGCGCCCATGACAGCAATTGCTGCAGCCGAGCCATATAGCTTGCGCTGTTATAGCCGCCGAATAGCTCGTCTCCGCCATCGCCCCCGATCGCCACCTTGCAATATTGCCGAATTTCCTTGGAGACCAGATACGTAGGGATCATCGAGGAATCGATGATCGGTTCGTCATATTGGCGGGCGAGCCGCGGTAGGATGTCGGGTTGGACTTCGTCGGCATTGAGAACCGTGTGATCGGTGCCGAAATGGTTGGCGATCAGCGCTGCATGCTTGCTCTCGTCATAGTCGGCAAATTGGGGAAAGCCCACCGTATAGGTTTTCAGCCGCCCGCCGCCACGGACCGCGAGCGCTGTGATTAGGCTGGAGTCGGTCCCGCCACTTAGCAGCAGGCCCACTGGCACGTCCGCGACCAGTTGCCGCCGGACCGCGGCTTCGAGGATGGTCTCGAGCTCCGTCACGAGGTTCTCAGGGTCGGGGGAGCTTCCGCCCTGATAGGCGGGCATGTTCCAATAGCGCCACAGGCGAGTGGATCCGCGCGCGCAGTCGAATTCCATCGCATGCGCCGGCGGCAGCTTGGCGACACCAGCGATCATACACCGCTCAGCGGGCACATAGCCGAGCGCGAGATAGCAATCGAGCGCTGCGGAATCGACGGTCCGATCGAAATCGGGGTCCGCGAACAGACCCTTTAGTTCGGAGGCGAACCGCAACTCGCCTCCCTTCAACCGATAGAATAGTGGCTTCTCGCCCGCGCGGTCCCGGGCCAGGAGGAGATGGTCCCGTTCGGCATCGAACAGCGCCAGCGCGAACATGCCGTCGAGATGCGACAGGAAGTCGCGGCCCCATTGGCGATAGGCGGCCAGCACGACTTCGGTATCAGACGTCGATCGGAACTGATGCCCAAGCCCTTCGAGCTCGCGCCGTAGTTGCTGGTGGTTGTAGATCTCGCCATTGTAGGTGAGCTGCAGTGCGCCGTCGGGCGATCCCATCGGCTGATGCCCAAGTGGGCTCAAGTCGACGATCGAGAGTCGACGATGCGCAAGGCCGATGCGGCCGTCTGGAGACCAATAGGTTCCGGCATCGTCCGGACCTCGGTGCGCCATCGCATCCCGGCCGGCCTCCAGCCACGCCCGCCGCACCACCGGCTTCGCAGCCGCAACACCGATGATTCCACACATTCTTCGTTGCCTTGATTGGTTGCTATCTCGGGTCCGCCCATTGCCCCTGTCTTGCGGCGAGCGAACCCTAGCGATCAGTCGTTGCTGCGCCGCCGAAAGACATATTCCGCGCATCCTGTGCCAAAGAGGCCGAGGCCCCGGGGGAGCGCCATCACCCTTTCAGGCACAAGCTCCAGCTTGCCGACATAATCGACCGTCTCTTGGGCTGTGCTCGACTCATAGGGAAAGCCCCCGAGCCAGTCATGAATATCGTGCCAGAAGCTCATCCCCCGGCTGGAAGCGTAGCCGCGGACATAGGCGACCGGGTTGCGTCCATGGAGGACGAGGTACGCGAAGACCATTCCCGCATAGGCACCCCGCAAAAGCTTGCGCGGCAGTTCCCCCGCCTTGGTGTAGAGGCGTTTTTCCCAGCTCCAAAATCCACAGGTCGCCCGCTTCTGATAGAGCGCAATGACGAACAGGCCGCCCGGCCGGACGACTGCGGCGGCTTTATCGATGGCGGTCCAGAGGTCGCCGGTATGATGAAGCACGCCCCAGCTGTAGACTATGTCAAATTGGCCGAGTTCCTTGGGGTCCGCATCGAATACGCTGAGGAGTTGCGTACGAAAGCGCTTGCCCGGCGCGTTGGCTGCGAGCACCTTCGCCGTCGTCTCTACGGAATTGGGGTCGATATCGATCGCCACGACCTCTTCCGCGCCCAGGCGGAGGGCGGCAAGGGCATGGAGCCCTGAGCCGCTTCCAATGTCGAGCATCCGCGCCGACGCCCACTGTTCGCGCGGGACGAGCTTCAGCAGCCCCTCCTCCGCCTGAATGATGGCATGCTCGTCGATGAGATCCGAATAGGATCGCCAGTTCTCGCCGAACTCGAAGTGAGAGGATACCGCCTTCAGGTCCGTTTCGTCAGCCACGGGGCTTCTCCGTTGATCGAGGCAGACTCGCGATTGCATATCGACCGGGCTCAATTGCCGACCTTGCGCACGATGCAGACGAGGTTCGGGTGGATCGGGTAACGAAGCTTCGTGATAGCCGTATGGAGGCGGCCCTTGAGACCTCGATGCCGGGTCAGGACGGTGGCGGTCGAATAGACCACTTCAAAGCCGAGGGGCTCGACGAAGAGCTTGAGCGACGCGGCGGACCAGGAGCGGACGTGCTGTATGCGATGGAAGATGCCGCCGCATTCGGGGCACATCACGCTGTGGGAAGCCAGATTCTCCTCATTGGGAGTGGTCAGCACAAGGTGGCCACCGCGGCGCAATAGCCGTCGCGCTTCTTCCAAAGCGGACCGCAGCGTCCCATCATCCATATGCTCGATAACTTCGAGCATGAAAGCAGTGTCTACGGTGCTGTCGTCGAGTGCGATGCGTCCATTTTCCATCAGCGTCGCCCCGCGGAAGCCCGGAGTTCCGGCAAACCGCTGGTTGACCCCCTCGACCGAGCCTGGCGAACTGTCCGCGCCGTGCACGTCGGTCGAGACGCGCAACAGCTCCGCGATGAGATCGCCGCGGCCGCAGCCGATGTCGATCGCCTCCCCTATCCTGATGCGCTTGCCGACCAAGGCCAGAACGGTATGGCCGACCATCTTGGCAAAATAGACGTCCTCGAGCGCCTGACTGCTACTATAATAGTCCCAGAACCGAGCCACTTGCTCGGGGGTCCATTCCACCGGGTGCGGTGAAACTGGATTGGTCATAATACGACGCTCCTTGATCGGTTCGATGCGGCGCTCAGCATCGACAGGATTTTGGTCCGCTCGCCTGCATCGAGCAGCACCAGCCAGGCCAGGGGAATGATCAGTGCCGCCCCGGCGAGCGGAATCAGCTCGATTCCAAGCCAGGCCACCCTTCCGACAGTAGCTTGATGGATCATCCCCACCCCGAACGCATAGAGGCCTAGAATGAAGACGCCTCCGAAACGCCAGGCCATGGGCCAGACCTTTTGCGCGAGCCATGTTTCGATGACGGTCCTGGTCAAGGCGCCGGCTAGACTACCCCAAGCGGCGCCAGCAATGCCGAAGAGGCTCGCGAACAAGGGTATTGCCACGGCGGATACGACAAGCATCGCGCCGAGGCTGTACAGCCTGATGTGGGGTCGCTTGGCGAGGAGGCCGCCAATAGCGGCGACAGTGCAGACCGCCTGCAATGCCACCGCCATGCATAGCGGGAAGACGACTACCCCGGCTCCTGAGTAGCGATCCGAGCCAAGCAGCTGAACGACCAGATCGGCGACCGAGGAGATGGCGAGGACCCCGGCGAACAGCGCCAAGCAAACGCCCTTCAGCACGATATTATATGTTGTCTCGGCGTCCGGCTCTTTATGGAGCGAAACCGAGAAGGGGTGCCAGGAAGTCTCGATCGCGGACACCGGCAGGTTGATGAGCATCGCTACCTTCGTACCCGCCGCGTAATAGCCAAGCGCCAGGGGACCGAGCAGAAAGCTCACCGCCGAGCGCTCGATGAATGGGAGCAGTGAAATGATGATGCACGTCGCCCCGAATGGAATCGCGAACGGCAGGATGAAGCGTAGCGTCTTGAGGCCCGCGGGCCAGGTGATCATGTCCCTCACCAGCCAAATGGCCGCAACGCCAAAGGCTGCGCGCGTGACTAGGTAGACGACGAATACGCCGACCAGGTCGAGCGCACCGGACAGCAGGGCGGCGAGAAGGGCCACGATGGTCAATATCGTCGATCCGACCGAAATGAAGAGGAACTCCCATCGCCGGAAAGTCCATTTGAGGAGGCCAAGCGCATAAGTGGTCATGACAAAAAACGGCGCCTGGGCGAGGATGAGCCGGACGAGAATCGTCCCCTTAACTCGGTCGAAGCCGAGCAGGTCCGCGATCCATCCGGCGGCGGCCCAACCGATGGGAAGCAGGACTGCCATCATCGCGACCTGGAAGACCAGGGCTTGGCTCACGACCTGCTTTTTCTGCTCGGATTCGTGAAATTCGTAATAGAAGCGCGCTGCGGCCGCGTCGCTTCCAAAAATGAGAAACGTTGTCAGCAGGATCGCGCACGTATTCAAATAATCGATCATCCCGAAGTCGGCGACCGAAAAATGCCGTGCCAACAAGGGGAACGTGACAAGGGCCAGCGCCTTGTTGAGTCCGCTGGACAGGCCATAGACCGCGGAATCGCTTGCCAGAGCCCTGAGTCGGCGACCCTGCGAGAGGCCCTCAAACATGTCCGCTTACCTTCAGGACGTTGGCAAGGCTGCTGCGTCCAGCGCCGGTCGAAACGGCGTGGGCGCAGGCGACCCATTGGGCTGCGACGGCGCGACAGGCATATTTGGCGCGGACGGTGAGGGCGTTCGCGGCGAGCTTCGTTCGCAGCGGAGCATCCTCGATCAGCAGCCGCAGCGCTTCCTCGAGGGCGGCTAGATCGTCCACAGGAATGAGCAGCCCATCGAGGCCGTCCGTCACGATTTCGGCTGGTCCGTAGCGACAGTCTGTCGCCACGCAAGGAAGACCCATTCCCATGGCCTCGATAAGCGCGTTGGGAAATCCTTCAAAGCGGGAGGGAAGGGCGAAAATGCTGCAGCTCCCGAGAATGGGCTCGACTTGGTCGGTGAAGCCGCGGAGCTTCACTTTCTCGAAAACGCCGGAAGCTCGAGCTAGATTCTGAAGTTCCGCTCGCGAGTTTCCCTCGCCGAGAATCAGAAGGCGCCACTGTGGGTGATCTTCATGAAGCTTGGAAAAGGCGCGAATGAGAATGTCGTGCCCTTTTTGGGGGTCGAGTCTGCCGACCGCGACAATGACAGGCGGTCGATCGCCGGTGGAGGGTTGCGGCAACTCGCGAAGTGCATTGGGAATCACATATACGTCGCGACCGCAATGATCGCGGCACCATCGGGCGGCGCCTTCGGTCTGCACCACGACGCCTTCGGCCCGACGATATGTCCACAGCACGAAGCGCCGCCAATGGGGTTTCATTTCGAAGATCGCTTCGGGGTCCGCCCGGTTCGACACTATCACTGGATATCGCGTCACGCGCCCGGCTAGGAGGGACAGGAAGTTGGACGCTTCCGAGAAGCTAATGATGGCGGCGGGTGAATAGCGGCGGATCGTTCTCACCAGCTTTATCAGGGCCGCCATTGTGGCGAACGTGCGGGCGAAGCGTCCACTGCCCCGCCGGCCCGCGCGCAAATGGATGCGTTCCACGCCCGATGAGAGCTGATAGGCATCACGCACCTCGGGCGATGCCCAGCTGGAGACTAAGACCTCGTGCCCAAGCTCCGCAAGGCTCTCTGCGAGGAGCGCCATCTGGCGCTCTGCGCCACCCCCGGTCAGACTCTCGATGACGAGCAGCAGCCTCATGGGGCCAAGTCTGGCGGTGCGACCCGCCTGGCGCAGCCGGTCCGGCCAAGTGGGCGCGACCCTCGGCCCTCGGGGCGACCATTGCCAAAGCGCGGAACCATCGATCAGAGCCTCAGATCCGCCATTCCGGCCGGCAGCACATATTTGAGATCGTAAAGGAGATGATCCGGTTTGCCGAATTCCCGAATGCCTTCGGCGCCCATTGCGGCGAACTCCTGGTGGGCGACCGCCAGAACGATACCGTCATGGGCGCCCCGTTCGGGCTCTGCGATCGGCCTGAGGCCGTATTCCTCGTACGCCTCGCCAGAGTCGACCCATGGATCGAAGACGTCGACAGCGGCACCGAATGCCTGAAGCTCGCGGATCATGTCGATCACGCGCGTGTTGCGCAGATCCGGGCAATTCTCCTTGAATGCAAGGCCCAGGACGAGAACCCGGGCCCCTTTAACCTGAATCCCCCGTTGCAGCATGGCCTTCACGAGCTGGCCCGCGACATAGGCGCCCATGCCGTCGTTGAGGCGCCGCCCCGCGAGAATGATCTCGGGATGATAGCCGATCGCTTCGGCTTTATGGGTCAGGTAATAGGGATCGATGCCGATGCAGTGGCCGCCCACCAGGCCCGGTCGAAAAGGCAGGAAGTTCCATTTCGTGCCGGCCGCGCGCAGCACCTCCTCGGTGTCGATGCCCATCCGGTTGAAGATGATGGCGAGTTCGTTGATGAGGGCGATGTTGACGTCGCGCTGGGTGTTCTCGATCACCTTCGCCGCTTCCGCCACGCGGATCGAAGCCACTTTGTAGGTGCCCGCGCTGATGATGCGTGAATAGAGCTGATCGACGAAATCCGCGACTTCGGGCGTCGATCCGGACGTGACCTTGCAAATGGTCGACAACCGATGGGCCTTGTCGCCGGGGTTGATGCGTTCCGGACTGTAGCCCGCGAAGAAGTCGCGATTGAAGACGAGACCGGAAATCCGTTCGAGGACGGGCACGCAATCCTCTTCGGTGGCTCCGGGATAGACGGTCGACTCGTAGACCACGATGTCGCCCCGCTTCAAAACCTTGCCCACCGTCTCGGAGGCGCGGATCAAGGGGGTGAGGTCCGGTCGCTTGTGCGCGTCGATGGGGGTCGGAACCGTGACGATGAAAAAGTTGCAACTCGCCAGATCGGAGAGGTCGGTCGAAAAGCTGAGCATGGTTGCCGCTGCCAATTCGTCGCGCGACATTTCCCGAGTTCGGTCGTTGCCGCGCCGAAGCTCCTCGACGCGCTCGGCGTTGATGTCGAATCCCACCACCGGCAACAGCTTGCCAAATTCCGCCGCCAGGGGCAGGCCGACATAGCCCAATCCGACGACCGCCAGCCTCAGTTCATCCAAGGACCGCATTGCCTAGCTCTTCCTGACGGTGCGGTCGTGCTTGCCCGCGTCGGGGCCCGCCTCCCCGCCGCGATAATAGTCTCGGTACCATGAGACGAAATTGGCGATCCCGTCGCGATAATCGGTTCGCGGCGCATATCCGGTGAGCCGCTGGAGCAGGGATGCGTCGGCCCAGGTCGCCGGCACATCCCCCTTTTGCATCGGCATCAGGTTTCGGTTCGAGGAGATTCCAAGCGCCTTCTCGATGGCCTCGATGAAGTCGAGCAATCGCACTTTTTCCGAGTTGCCGATGTTGACGATCCGGAATGGTGCCACCGGGCTCAAGCTGTCACCCTGGGCGATTGCTTCGGCCGAGGCCGGGCGAACAGGGGGCACATCGATCAGCAGCCGGATGGCGCGAACCAGATCGTCCACGTAAGTGAAGTCACGCCACATTTCGCCGTAATTGTAGATGTCGATGGGCTCGCGCTTAAGCGTCGCTTCGACGAATTTGAAAAGCGCCATGTCCGGCCGGCCCCAAGGCCCGTATACGGTGAAAAAGCGGAACATCGTTGTGGGCAGGCCCCAGAGATGCGCATAAGCGTGCGCCATCGACTCGTTCGCCTTCTTGGTCGCGGCATAGATGGTGAGCTGGGTGTCTGCCTTCTCGGTCTCGATGAACGGCATCTCCTCGTTGGCGCCATAGACTGATGAGGTGGAGGCCATGAGGAGGTGGATCACCTTGCTCCGCCGCGCGGCCTCCATGACGTTGAGCGTTCCGACAATGTTGCTGTCGATATAGGCGCGTGGATTCTCGAGGCTGTAGCGCACTCCGGCCTGGGCGGCGAGGTGAACGATCACGGTGGGTCTGAAAGCCTCGACCGAACGGTAAAGCAAATCCTTGTCCTCAAGCATGCCTTCCGTGGCGGCGAAGCCGGGGTTTTCGGCCAATAGAGCCGTGCGGCGCCTCTTGAGGGACACATCGTAATAGTCCGTCATTCCGTCGTAACCGTGAACGACGGCGCCTTCGGCGAGCAGCAGTTTCGCCAGATGGAATCCGATGAATCCGGCGGTTCCGGTGATGAAGTATCGTTCCATCTTATTCCTGCCTGCCGGTGGCGAGGCTCGAGGGGTCGGGGTTACCTGCCGTCAAATCCCCCTCCTGCATGAGAGCTTCTATTTCGGCCCTTATCGCCTCATATTCTCTCAGCTTGCGCTGCAGGAAGCGTCCAGTAAGGCGCGCACGCTCGGCGATTCCCGCGGGAGTCAGCACGTAGGCGTAGCCGAGCTTGTTGTCATTGCGCCGGAAATTGTCGACCTTGACGAGGCCCTTGTCGATCAACGCTTTCACGCAATAATTGATTCCGCCCAAGCTGACGCCCAGCGCTTCCGCTATGTCCCGTTGGCTATATTCAGGATTGCCTTCGAGCATTCTGAGCACCTTGAAGCGGACGTCTTCCCGAAAGCGGTCCCTGCGATCGGTCATAGCCCGAGCGATCAAACAGTCCGCCAACAGCTACCGCACGGCGGGCCCGAAAGGGTCGACCGGACAGGAGCGAGCTTCGACTTAGGCCAATTGCCCATGTTCGCGCGTGAACGCATAGCGGCGCCGCCCGGACTTGCAACCCCCGTTCTCCTTCGCAGGGTGAGCTTAAGGGCGCGTCGCGGGCAGAGCGTCGGTTGACCCGGCGCCGTCGCGGATCTATTCGTTCACGGATGAACAAGTCTGCTCAAGCAGCGCACTCCACCGCCGACGACAAGACGACTTGGCTGCTGGTCCAGCTCAGGCCGGGCGGGGAACTTTTGGCGGAGTCGAATCTACAAAGGCAGGGCTTCAGGGTCTTTGCACCCAAGACGCTCAGGACGCAGCGCCGGTCTGGCCGCTTCCGCGAGGAATTGAAACCTCTTTTCCCCGGCTACATGTTCGTAGGTGTGCCCGCGGGCTGCGGAGGGTGGCGTTCGATACGCGGCACTTTGGGCGTCCGCAGCTTGGTCAGCTTCGGGACGGGCGCCCCAGCTACAGTCAGGGACGAGTTAATCCGGCTGCTCATGGGACGATGTAACGAACAGGGCCGGCTGCAGCCCCAGACGTTCAGTGAGGGTGAAGTCGTTCGCATCGTTGCGGGGCCGCTGTCCCGGTTCGTCGCTAAGGTGGAAAGCATCCCCTCCGAGCGCAGGATCTGGATCCTTCTCGACATCCTGGGAGAAAGCAGGCGCATTTCCCTGGATCCCTGTGACCTTGAGCCAGGTGCGGCCGCCCGTTAGGGCGGTGGATACCGATCGGCCCAAAGAGGACGAGATCGCGTCAACGCTCGAGGATAAAGCTGCCGATGGTCAAATCGAGGCCTTGATCCCCGTCGCCTCCGACGGCGGTTAATTCGAGGACCTGCTCCGTGCACCCAATGGGTATGATCGGTCCCGCAATGCGCGTGGCCCGGTAGCTGGCTTGATCCGCTGGGCCTCTCCAGATCACCTCCGACGTCTGGCCGCCGAGACATTTCATCTCCCAGAAGGCCCGCGATGAAGCATCGCCCGCGCCCAAACTCCTGGCTTCACTGTGGCGATAGGCGCCGGGCGCCAGCGACAAGACTCGCCGCAGCACGACACCCCGTGCCCCGGGCGTCGCGAACAGGTGTGCCACGCTGCGCCCTTCCGACGAAGCTTCGAACGAGGCCCCCAGTGAGCCGCCGTTCACAGCGCTCCACGCGAATGGACCGAGCACCTCGTTGGTCGTCTGGGGGCTGAAATCAATTTGGCGCAGAACACCCGGCGGTGTGCCCGGCAATTGAAGAAGCAATTGCTCGGCGAGAGCGAACTGCCGCTGGTTCACCAAGGCGGTCAACAGCGCGGGCGCGTTCTGACGCACGAGGCTTGGCCAACGCGCTGGACCGGCCGCGAGCAATAGTCTCGTAGTCTGAGGAGCGTTAGCCTCGCTCGCCGCGAATTGCACGAAGCTGGGAATCCAGGCGGCATGCGACCTCACGAACGGGACCAGCGCCTCTCGGATCGCGTCATTCGAGATTGCGGTCCCCAGGATGGGAAAGAGGATATTCCCGGCCCCCTCATGTGTTCGCAATGCCACATCATAATGGTGCAGAGCGACAGGGATGCTGTTGCGTTGGACGGCCTGCTCGATCAAGATAAGCTGGGTAAATAAGTCTCTTCGCGTGATCCGTTCCGATAGTGATGCGAATCGCGCGGAACGGCCCGGATCGTTGCGTGCCGACGCTTGAATCGCCAGCATTCGCAACGCCACCGGATTGAGCGGCTCACGTGTAAGCGACTGCAGCGCCAGGGGCCCGACACTCTGATCCAGGATGCGTCCGGGGTTGACGCTCAATTGGCCGTGTAATTCCAAAAGAGGTGCCAGAGGATCGTCCGCGACGGAGTTCACCAAGGCCGGATTCGCATTTCGGGCCACATTGGCCAGCGCGAACAGGCTTGCGAAGGCCGCAAGAGCGAGCGCTCCGGCCGCGAGGCCGCAGGCGCCCGCCAAGCGCAAGAAACCCATCTTACGGATGGTGCGGAAAAGGCTGCGGCGGCCCCGCCGCGCAGCCTCAGGACCGCTCCGTCTTGCCATAGCCGTAGCCGTAGCCGTAACCATAGCCATAGCCACTTCTGCGCTGATGGAGCTTGGTGACGATCACACCGTAAATACGCGCCTGCGCCTGGTGCAGACGCGCCAGCGCGGATCGCAAGCCACGCACTGGCACAGCTTCGGCTTCGGCCACGAAAACGCACCCCTCCACCGCTCGGCTCAACAGCGGGGCATCAGCCAACCCCAGGATCGGAGGGCTGTCCACGACAACGTGGTTATATTTCTCCTGCAACTCTCCCATGAGCACCAGCATTCGGTCGCCGCTGAGCAATTCGGCGGCGTTGGGAGGCGACGGACCAGCGGGCAGGAATTGCAGGCCCTGGAGCTCGGTCCCACAGACCATGCTCCTCCAATCATCGTTTCCTGCCAGGTAATTGCTGAGGCCCGTTCCATTCGGCTGGTCGAACAGGTGATGAACGGACGGAGATCGCATATCGCCGTCGATCAGGAGGACGGTCTTTCCGGTCCGAGCCAGCACCATCGCTAGCCCCAATGCGGAGGTCGACTTCCCTTCGGCCGGCCGGGAACTCGTCATCATAACGCTGCGCGGAAAGCCATGCTCCGTCGCAAAGGACAAACTGGATCGGATACTTAGATAGGCTTCGCTCAAATCCGACTTTGCATCCACCAGCGCCTCCTTTGGCGGCGTGCCCGTGCCGAGATCGGGGACTGCTCCCAGCAGGGGCAACTGCAGCAGTGAGCCGACGCTGTTGGGCTCACGCAGCCCTTCGTCGATCTGCTCGAGGCCAAGCACGCTCAAGAACGACAAGCCAATGCCGGCGGCCAGCGCCAGCGCGAGGTTGATTATGAGATTGGGCGAAGACGGTGCGGTCGGAACCTTTGCCGGGTCGACGATGGCGATATTGCTGAGCGATACGCCTGCCACGCCAATCTCTTTGTAGCGCTGTAGCAAGCTATCGTAGAGTTGGCGGTTCGTTTCAGCCTCTCGCTGGTAGATGTTATATTGGATCGTGTCCTGCCTCTGCTGGGTAAGGCGCGAGGTGAGTTCCTCGACCTGACGCCGCAAGGTTGTTTCCCGTGCCGTGGCCTCGGCAAATTGGCGGGATTGGCTCGACGAGACTCGCGCCTCCTCCCGTGCGATGCTGGCATCGAGATTCCGAATCTGTTGGGAAAGAGCCTGGGCAGCCGGATACCCGGGCTCGAACTGCACGAGCAGTCGCGCATATTCCGCGGCTGCCTCCGCGCGCCGTTGCCGCAAGCCGGCGATGGCCGCGTTCCCCAACGCCTCCGGGGAGGTTCCGGCCACTCTGAGCCGACTCTCGGCCGCAATGCGGTCGGCCGTCGCTTGGGCAAGCGCGGCATTGATGGCTTGCAAGTCGACTGACACAAGCGTGCGATCCACTTCCGTGCGGCCGTCCGGTCCCGTCACGCGGCTGAGAGGGACGATGTGTCTCGAAGCGGCATATTGCACAGCGGCCCGCTCCGAAGCCTCGAGCCGTTGGCCGAGATCGGCCAGCCGCCCTTCGAGAAACCGCCGGGCGTCTGCCGTGGAGGCAAAACGTCTGTCCTGGCTGGCGCCAATGAATTGCTGGACCCAGGCATTGGCTATCTGAGCCGAAAGAGACGGTGCAGCGCTCGTATATTGAACGTCAACCAAACGTGACCTCAGGATCGGATTCACCCTGACGTGCCGCAACAGCAGCTGGACCGCCAAGGCCTCGCGTGCCTGACGGTCGGCAGGCGCCAAGACCTGTCGGTCGCCACCGCGGCCTGAATCGACCGGAGTGATGCCATGCGCAGCAAAGAAGGCGTCGCTTGTCGCGAGATTGAGCGACCTGGCTACCCGTTCCGCAAGGGAACGCGCCCCGAGGAGAGAATATTGGGTCTGGTAGAATTCGTCATCCCTACTGGCCTGCGGCGACTCGAGCCCTTGCACGCTGGTGACGTTCTGCTGCTCCCGGCTGATCTCGATGCGCGCGGTGGAGGAGTATACCGGCGTCGTTAGCAAGGTGATGACGACACCGGCCGCCAGAGCAAAGGTAAGAATACCGAGAATGACCCATTTCCAACGCGTCACTATCTGCCAATATCGAACGAGAATCGGCGTGGGTGCGGGCTTCGGGTCGAAGCCTTCCACTTCGCCAGAAGTGCTTGGTACAGCCGGGCGTTGATCCTGAAAAACTTGCAACATTATGACTTTCCAATGCGTGCGCTGATCAGTTTCTTTGCAGCGCGATGATCAAGGGCGTCGAAAGCAGAGGCGCGATCTGCAGGAAATCTCTGAACAGGCGCCGGGCCTGAGAATCGCCGACAATGACGACGTCGTTCGCAAAAACCTCCGGATCGTCATAAGCGCCACGCCGGATTGCCCGGAGATTGTAAAGCGCTGCCAGATGCTGTCCGTTGACGGTTCTGAAAACGACGACATTGTCCTGCCTAGCATATTCTCCCAAGCCCTTGGCCGTCGCCACCGCCCTCATCAAGGTCATGCGGCCCACCACCGGATACAATCCCGGCTCTCTTACCTCTCCATCGACCGTGATAACGCGGCTCACGGTCTCCTTCAGATTTACCGTTACCTGCGGGTTGCGGATGAAGCGGCCTCTGAGTTGCGCTTCGATCTCGGCGGCCAGCTGCTCGGTGGTCTTGCCCGCTGCATCAATCGTTCCGACGAGCGGGAAAGAAATGCGGCCTCCTGCGTCAGCGCGAACTTCCCTCCGGCTCAGCTCCTCAATGCCAAACACGTCAATCGTCAAAGTGTCGAAGGGACCTATCAGATAGGGCCGGGTCTGATCGACGAGGTCGACGCCCGTCGGGGGGGGGAGCTCGTGTGTGCCCATGACCTGAACGTGCGAGCTCGGCAAACCGCCGGCGCCCGCAACGGGTCCAATCCGCGGGGCGCCGCAGCCGACCACCAGACAGCAAAGTGCTGTCGCTAAAATACGCATCTTCATTGTTTTCCTCGAACGACCGTCAGCGGCCTATATGAGATGGGGCCAAACTTCCACCAGGTTTCCCCAATTGAGCCTCCGATCTTTCGCCTTTCGGTGCCCTCAGCCACAGAGCGAAAATCACAGCGCAGCAGACCAAGGATGGCACACGAAGTGGATAATCGCCCACACTCGCGAGGGCAAGCATAAGGAGGAGGATCGAACCCAGCCGCCCAAATTGAATGTCACGCGTGGGCGTCCCCGTCGTAGGGCGCCACACGAGGAAAGTGCAGCGCAGCCAGCAGATGACTGCGACCCCCAGCAGAAGCGAAGCAGGCAGCCCTCCGGTCATGTAGACTTCCAGCCAATCATTGTGCGCATGATTGAGATAATTGATGCCTAGCATCTGGTCAGGCTCGTCGACTTGGTAAACTTCAGCAAACCCTCCAATGCCTGACCCAAAGGGAAAATACTGCCAGGCCAAGCGCGCGATCGGGCCCCAGACCTTGAAGCGGATTTCATCGACTGCGTCCGGCGTCATGATGCGGTTGAAGGCCTCCGCTCGGCCCAGAACGATTGTCACGACTGCAATTGCCATGACAGCGAGAATGCCGAGCGCAATCGTGAGCGCGCGAGGCGCGGCAATTCGCCTTTCGGAGGCTCCCGCTTTTGGCTTTCGGTAGAGAAGGGGGACGGACAAAAGTCCGAGAAGGCCAAGGGCAACGCCGGCTCGAGATCCCGTGACGAGGATCAGAGGCACCAGGACGAACGAGATCGCGACTGCGATATAAACCCGGGCTCGCGCTGCCTCCGAATTTCTGGTCTCTTGCGAGGCAAGGAGAGCGAGCATCGGGATGAGGCACGCCAGCAAAACCGCCTGATGGTTGCGATTTGCGAACAAGCCTACGGCAGATCCATTATTGGTGACGCGATAAAAATAGAGGCTGCCCTCGGGATCGCCCAGCACTTGCATCAAGCCGAGCACTCCCGAGAGGAGGCCGAGGCCGATTATGACCCGAAGCAGATAGCGCTGGTCCTCGGCTGACAATTGGGCCCCGAGCAGCAACACTCCCAGCGGGACGAACATGGAATAAAATGCGTTCCAGGTGGCGAGGGGGGTTAGGCTGATTGGGCGCCAGACCTCCCCTAAACCCGCTGTAGCGTCGACGTTCGAAACGAAGTCGCGACCGGGCAGGCTTCTCCATAGAGCCGGGGGCAGTGGCACGAGGTGAAGCAGGATCAAGGCCAGGGTAAGCAGCGCAATGATGAACAGAGTTCTATAGCGCCGAATATGCTCGCGCTTGAGGGTGAACAATGCCAGGCAGGAGATCAGAACCGCCGCTGGACGAAGGATGATCAGGGACTGGATATCACCCCTGGCCCCGCCCCCCAGAATGAAAACCAGCATCAGATAGGACGTCAGGACCCAAAACTTTATTGATCTTGGAATTGCGTGTCGTGCAAAGAAGGGCAAGGATTACCACCTTAGATGATGATTGAATGCCTTCCGCCCGAGTCGGAATCAGCGCAGAGGGTTCGTTCGCGGAGCGACCTTCCAATCTTCCAGAAAATCCATTCTCTGGCTTGCCCGGATGGTAGGGTTCGCGGACCCACCTGAGCGCAAGGCCTCAATAAAAGAATGGCGGCCGAAGCCGCCACTCCCTTTCGATTCAGCCGGGTCACCTCACGGGCTGTGCGGACGATCGCCGTGCCCACCGGTCGCTGCGAGAATGCCGAGGATGATCGCAACGACCGCGATCGCGGGGATGATGAAGCCGCCGCGAAGCCCATTGGTGTCGCTGGTTACCGCGCCGCTGCGCGCGGCGACCGACAGCGGAGCCGCCGAGGAAGCCGTCTGCGCCAGAACCGGCGTGCTGGCCATGGATACCGCGAGCGCCGCGGCCACGGATGCCTTCTTGAAACTCATCTTGAACTCCCTGTTGAGCTGTTCGGGTTGGCAGTGCCACAGTGGTACATAGTTGACAACCCCAAATTTGCCGCATTTTCCGGCGCCCGTACGACACTGTTGCCTATTTGCACCGATCGGGCGGGTCGAGCATGTCCCCACCAAGGGCGAGGGTTTGAACTTCATGGCGTCCGATGGTTACCAACAGGTTAGCGGCGGCGTCCCGGCCCCCGTACGGTCCGGAAGCCGCTCATGATTCGCTTTTTCCTCCTCGCTCTTCTGGCAGGCTTCACCTTGCTGATGGCGCCCGTCGTCGCGGCCGCGCAGCAGCCCGCCGAAGGCTCGCTGCTCGCGATGCGCGCGCTGGACCAGCGAGTCGCGACGATCGGCTATCGCCTGGCGACGGCGGGCAGCGGCCTGTGCACGGCGCATGAGAATCTTCCCGGCTTCGCGGTCCACGATCTTTCTCAATATGGCGCAGGCTTCCGCCCGGCGGCGATTCGGGCATTCGGCCTCGACGCCGGGCCGGGAGTTCTTGCTCTCGTCCCGGGGAGCCCCGCGGAGCGGGCCGGGCTGCGCCTCGACGACGTCCTTCTCAGCCTCGACGGCCAGGCGTTGCCGCACGGCGATCCGGGGCGGGCGCGCAGCTTCGATCGGATGGCGCGGATCCTCGACATGCTCGATGCGGCCTTCGCCGACGGCAGCGCCGAGATCGAGATCCGGCGCGCCGGGACGGACCTGTCCCTGCACATCGGGACCGAGCCCGGCTGCGCGACCCGTTTCCAGCTCATTCCCTCCAGCCGGCTCAACGCGGAAGCCGATGGGCGCTACGTGCAGGTCACCACGGCGATCGCCTCCTATGTCGCCGATGATGCCGAGCTGGCCGCGGTCCTCGCGCACGAATTCGCCCACAATATCCTCGGCCATCGGGTCCGGCTCGACGCGGCGCGGGTGTCGCGCGGCTTCTTCGGCAATTTCGGCCGCAGCGCCGCGCGCATCCGGGAGACCGAGATCGAGGCCGACCGCTACAGCGTCTACCTGCTCGATCGGGCCGGCTATGATCCGGAAGCGGCCGTCCGCTTCTGGACGCGATTCGGGCAAAGGGGCCTGAATTTCCTCGGCAGCCCCACCCATCCCAATTGGCGCAGCCGGATCGCCTTGTTCGAGGCGGAGATCGCCGCGATCCGCCGCGCGCACGCGGAAGGGCGCCTGGCCGTCCCGCCATTCGGTCCGGCGGCGCGCTAAATCAGGTCGCGAGGTACCAGCGCTCCTCGCCTTCCAGGCCGATCGCGGTCAGGCGCCCGCTGGCGAAGGCGCCGGTGTCGATCCCGATCCGGTTGGAGCGCTCGTCGATATCCTCGGTGATCGAGTGGCCGTGGACCACCATCTTGCCGAAGCTCTCCCGGTGAGTGAGGAAGTCCTCGCGGATCCAGCACAGGTCGCTGGTCTTCTGATCCTCGACCGCGACACCCGGCCTGAGGCCGGCATGGACGAACAGATAGTCGCCGACCTCGATCCAGGTCTCGAAGGCCGACAGGAAGGCGATGTGCGACGGCGGCACCTTCTCCTGGAGCAGGGCGAGCAGCCCGTCATAGTCGACGCTGCGATATTCCTCGTCGGAAATGCCGTAGCTGAGCAAGGTCTCCCGGCCGCCGATCCGAACCAGGAAACGCAACGCGCGCAGGTCGCCGCCGACGGCGCGCAGGAAGACCTCCTCGTGGTTGCCCATCAGGAAGCGCACCGGCCGGGTCTCGCGAAGCGCCATCAGGCGTTCGATCACGCCCACGGAATCGGGCCCGCGATCGACCAGGTCGCCAAGAAAGATGAGCTCCGTGCGCGCCGCGCCGCGCATTTCATCGTCCGCGTCGATCATGTCGAGGAGCCGATCGAGCAGATCGAGCCGGCCGTGAATGTCCCCAATCGCGTAGACGCGTATCCCCTCCGGCACAGCGAACCCGCGGGGCCGCCCCCGGGAAACGAAATTGAACAGCGATCTCATAGACATCATCGACGCAGCCGGACGGAATACGGGGAACGGCGCTGCACATAGGCTCCAAGAGCGGGAACTTCAAACGTTCGGCCGACACGCACCCGGATTCGCCGAGGCGTGGGGGTTGATCGCCCCACGCGGCCCGACTATCTGACACGCATTGCATTTCCTCGAGTGGACGACCTCTTGGCTGACGATTGGTTCTGGGCGGCCATCATATGCGCGGTCCCTTTTGTAGCCTTCGGTATCCTAGAGGGCTGCGTCGCCTTGCGTCGCAATCGCCTCGAAGCGGTCGCCCGCCGATCCAAATCCAAGCGTGAGAGCTTCCGCCGATAATGAGATTGGTGGTCGGGTTCCGCCTCTGGCTGTTTGCCGTCCTCCTTCTCCTCGGCGTCCACGCGCCGGCTTCGGCCGCGGTCGAGATCGCCTTCTATTCGCGCGAGCTCGGCGGCAACAATTTCCCGCACGCCTTCGTCGCCTTGCACGGCACGGTCGATTCGACCGGGGAGCAGGTGAACACGACCTACGGCTTCACCGCCCATTCGGTGACGCCGGCGATCCTCTGGGGATCGGTCTCGGGCGAGGTCGTGGTCGAAGGTGAGCGCCAGATGGCGCGGAGCACGCGCCAGTTCGCGCTGACCCTCTCGGACGAGCGCTACCGCGCCGTGATGGCCGTGGTCGAAGCATGGCGGAACCGGCCGCAGCCCTCCTACAATCTCAATCACCGCAACTGCGTCCATTTCGTCGCCGAGCTCGCCCGCACCGTGGGCCTGCGTGTCGAGGAACTCCCCCGGCTGATGAAGCGGCCGCGCTCTTTCCTGCTCCACGTACGCAGCCTCAATCCCCAGCTTGCGCCCGCATCCTAGGATCCAGGCGCCGCTCGATTGAGCGGTGGCGGGTAAGCCCCGTTTTGGCTTATGCATGGGCCTCGTCGCCAAAAGGCGGAGGGGCCATGACGGTGGCAGCTGGTTGGCCGGCCTGTTCGGGGACCCGCCCGGTGCGGCAGTCCCGGATTGCTGGCGTCCGCGCCGCCGCGCTCGCTGCCTCCTGTCTCGCAGCGTTCGGCGGGGGCGGCGCCCGCGCCCAGGCGCCGCCGCAGCCAGGCCCACCCACGCGCGAGCAGCTTCAGCCGCGCCCGGAGCGGACCGAGGCCCCGCCCGCACGCCTCACCGTGGAAGGCGGGGTTGAGCATGCGCCCTGCGCGCTCGACCGGCCGGAATATCAGAACATCCGCTTCACATTGCGCGATGTCGTGTTCGACGATCTGCGCGGACTGCCGGCGGCGCGGCTGCGCTCGGCCTTCGCCGCCTATGTCGGCCAGGAAAACAATGTCGCATTGATCTGCGAGATTCGCGACCGCGCCGCGACCATATTGCGCGAGGCCGGCTATGTCGCGGCGGTCGAGGTCCCCGAGCAGCGCATCGCCGACGGAATCGTCCATTTCCAGGTGCTGATGGCGCGCCTCGTCGCGATCCGGGTTCGCGGCAATGCCGGCCGGGCCGAGCGGACGATCGCCCGTTATCTGAATCGGCTGACGCAGCAGCCGGTGTTCAACCGCTACGACGCCGAGCGCTACCTCCTGCTGGCCGGCGACCTTCCGGGCTATAATGTCCGGCTTGCCCTGCGCTCGGCGGGCGCGGCGCGCGGCGAGGTGATCGGCGAGGTGACGATCGAGCATCAGGGCGCGCTGGTCGACGTCACCGTCCAGGATCTGGGCTCGCACGAGCTCGGCCGCTGGGGCGTGCTGGCGCGGGCGCAGATTTTCGGGCTGACGGGGCTCGGAGACCGCACGACCCTGGCGGCGTTCAGCACCGCCGACACCCATGAGCAGCAGACGCTCCAGGTCGCCCATGATTTCCGGCTCGGCAGCGAAGGCTTCGCGGTCGGCGGCCAGCTGACCTATGCCTGGGCCAGTCCAGATCTCGGCAATCCGGCGATCGATGTCGCCTCGCGCACCTTGTTCGCGACGCTGGAGGCAAGCTATCCGCTGATCCGCCGCCAGTCGCGGACGCTGCGCGCCGGCGCCGGCATCGACCTGATCGACCAGGATGTGGAGTTCAATACACTCCCGCTCCACCGGGATCATCTGCGCGTCGCCTTCGCCCGGCTCGATCTCGACGCGCTCGGGCTTTCGTCCTCGAATCCCCTCTACACGCCCGCGGAGCCGCGCTGGCGCGTCTCGGGCTCGGTCGAGGTCCGCCAGGGGCTCGACATATTGGGGGCGACGCGGCCGTGCGGGGCCATGTTCGTCAATTGCATCGCGGTGACGGTCGTTCCGCCGACCCGGCTCGAGGGCGATCCGACCGCGACCGTGCTGCGCGGCGACCTTTATGGCGAAGTCCGGCCTGTCCCGCGGGTCACCCTGGCCCTCGGCGTGCGCGGCCAGTACAGCCGCCGGCCGCTGCTCAGCTTCGAGGAATATTCGGCCGGCAATTATACGATCGGGCGCGGCTATGATCCCGGCACCCTGCTCGGCGACAGCGGCATCGGGCTGCAGGCGGAGCTGCGTTTCGGCAGCTCCATGCCCCATTCGGACGACGAGCTCCGCGTCCAGCCCTATGTCTTCTTCGACCAGGCCTGGGTGTGGAATCGCGATCGGGTGTTCGCCATCCCGCGCGGCGAGCTGAGTTCGGTCGGCGGCGGCGTCCGCGCCGCTTATGGGCATCGCTTTCGCCTCGACCTGCTGCTCGCCGCGCCGCTCGACCCGGGTCCGCTGCAGACGAAGCGCGGCTCGCCGCGTCTGCTCGTCTCGTTCACCACCCGCCTGTGGCCATGGAGGTCCAGATGATGGCTCTTGCATCCCGTCGCCTGCGTCCCGCTTTGCTGCTGGGTTGCGCCGGCTGCGGTCTCGCCGTCTCCGGCAAGGCGGAGGCCCAGGCCTTCAATGCCGATCCTTCGACCGTCGCCGGTCTCGTCGCCTACGACCGCGCGACGCCGGGCGTCGAGACGGTCACAATCAACAGCCCTTCCGCGATCATCCGCTGGCAGCCGAACCTGTCCCCGCCGCTGCCCAACCCCTATGTCTTCCTTCCCGCCGGCAACACCGCGACGTTCGTCAACGGCGTCAACGTCACCGACTTCGCCGTTCTCAACCGGATCGCCACCAACAACGTCGTCGAGTTCGACGGCACGGTGCTGAGCCGCCTCCAGGATTTCGCGATCGGCACGGCGCGGCCGGGCGGCACCGTCCTCTTCGAGGCGCCGGGCGGCATCCTCGTCGGCTCCACCGCCTTGTTCGACGTCGGCAACCTCGTCCTCACCAGCCTCACCGTCTTCACCGATGCGGGTGGCAATTTCATCTCTCCGGGCGGCGCGATGCGCTTCACGGGCGGCGACAAGGCGCCGACCGTCTCGGTGATCACCTTGCCGGGCGCGCAGATCCACGCGCTCACCCAGGGCAGCTATGTCGCGATGATCGCGCCCGTCATCCAGCAGGGCGGCGCGACCCGGGTGAACGGGTCGGCCGCCTATGTCGCGGCCGAGGCGGTCCAGCTGCGGGTCAATGCCGGCCTGTTCGACATCATCGTCGGCGCGGGCAGCGCCAATGCGACGCCGCTCGTCCATACCGGCACCACCGGCGGCCCGGCCAGCACCGGCCCGGGGGACGTCCACCGCATCTACATGGTCGCGGTGCCGAAGAACCAGGCGATCACCGCGATCCTCCAGGGCAATGTCGGCTTCGATCCGGCGGTGAGCGCGGCGATCGAGAATGGCGCCATCGTCCTCTCCGCCGGCTACAGCGTGGCGGGCGGCACGCCGGATCGGTTCGGCGATTTCGGCCCGCCGCCCGTGCCGGGCCAGGCCGCGAGCTTCCATATCCGCGGCGGCACGATCAGCTCGGACCTGTTCGGCTATGCGGTTACCGACATGCTGGCGAGTGGAGTGGCCACGGGCAATCTGGCCTTCCTTCAGGACGTCAGCCTGTTCGGCGAAGGCCGCGCCCATATCTTCGCCGGCGCCGGCCAGACGGTCACCGTCGGCGGTAACGCGCTCGTCTCCGCGGCGCGCAACCGCTCGGCGGATCCGGCGCAGATCGATTTCACCGGCGGCGAAGCCCTGATCTTCGCCCAGGGCGGCTCGCTCGACATTTTCGGCAACGCCACGGTCGACGCCTCGGCGACGGGTCGGGTCGACGTGGTCACCAGCAGGGCCGGCAGCGGCACGGGCGGGACTGCGGGTCTATTCGCTGAAGGCGGTACCCTTCGCGTCCGCGGGATCACGAGCCTGAGCGCCACCGGCGCGGGCGGGACGATCGATTTCGCGCCGGACCGGGGCGGCGCGGGCACCGGCGGCACGACCTTCGTCGAAGGCCGGGCGGGCGGCACCGTCACCCTCGACGGCAGCGTCACGATGGATGCGAGCGGGACGGCGAGCCGCTCGAGCGGCGCGGTCGCGATTCCCGGCGCAAACGGGACGGGCGGCACGTCCCGCATCGCCGCGGTCGGTGGGGGCCGGGTCAATGTCGGCGGCGCGGCGACGCTCACCGCCAACGGCACGGGCGGCGACGTCGTCGGTGGAGTCGTGGCTGGCGGCATCGGTCAGGGCGGCGCCGTGTCGCTGCTCGCGAACGGCACGATCGCCGTCACCCGTAATGCTGTGCTCAACGCCAACGGCGTCGGCGGCACTGGTCCGGCCGGTGGGACGGCGCGCGGCGGGACGATCACGCTCAGCGCCACGCCCGTCGGCGGCGCGCCCCCCAGCGCCCTGACCGCGGCCGACGTCATCGGCGCCGCCAATGCGACCGCCACCGCACCGACCGGCAACCGGGCCGGGGATTGGCACGTCGTCGCAGGGGCCGGCAGCACGGTCGGCCTCGCCAATCTCACTCTGGCTGCGTCCGCCAGCGGGACGGCGGCGATCCTGCCTTTCTCCAGCCTCGAGGCTCTGCGCGGACGGATCAACGTCGCCCAGCTAGCGTCGCTGGCGACTCCGGCGGACATAAGGGTGATCGGCGACGGCGCCGGCACGATCGACGGCGGCCGGCTCGATCTCAACGCGGGCGGCGACGTCACCATCACCCATTCCAGCCGCGGCGCCAATTTCACCATCGACACGGCCGATCTGAACATCGCCGGGAGGGCCGTCACCGTCGCCGCAGGCAGCGCGACCCGCGCCGGCAACCGGACCAATGTCGCGGCGAGCGGCGCGATGAGCGTCGGCGGGCGGATGGACGGGCGCGAGATCGTCGCCACCGCCGCCAGCCTCGACGTCGCCGCCGGCGGCAGCGTCGGCACCGCCGCGACCGATCTCGCCGATCTGCGCGCCACCGGCGTCGGCTCGGTCGCGGGCACGATCCTCGGGCGCAGCATCCTGGTCGCCTCGAACAGTCTCAACGTGGCGGGGACGGGGATCATCGGCGGCGGCGCCACCGACCAGACCGAGCTTCGCACGACCGGCGCTTCGGCCGTTTCGGGCCGGGTGCTCGGCCGCTCGATCCTGATCACGGCCGCCGGCTTCGACGCGACCGCCACCGCCGCGATCGGCGACGCTGCCACCCAGCAGACCGACATCAGGGCGACAGGCAATGCCGGGATCGCCGGTACCGTGCTCGGCCGGACGATCAATGTGCAGGGCGCCATACTCGCTGTCGCCGGCAGCGGCACGCTCGGCGGCGCGGGCAGCGACCAGGTTCGGCTGACGTCGCTCGGCAGTGCCGGCGTCACGGGCCGGGTGCTCGGCCGCGACATCCAGATCGCCTCGACCGACCTCGACCTCACCGGTACGATCGGCGATGCCGGAACACAGCTGGTCACGCTCCAGATCAGCCCCACCACCCAAGCGGCGACGCTCGGCGGGGCGGCGCAGGGCCCGGGCTATACGCTGACCGGCGCGGAGTCGGGCCGGATCCGGGCGGACACGCTTCGCATCAACGTGCCCACGCTCGGCGGCAATCCGGCCCTGTTCGTCCGCGACCTCACCTTCACCGGCGGCGGGGCGGCGGCCGGGATCGGCACGCTCGCCATCGTCACGCCCGGCATCGCGCGGGTCGAGGGCAATCTGCTGATGACCGGCGCGCGCGCCGCGGACGGCATCTCATTGACCGCCACCGCCAGGCTCGAAGTCGCCACGCCCACCGGGAGCATCAGGGTCCGCGACGCCGCGGGCGCGCCGGCGGGAACGATGGCTCTGACCTCGAACAATCTATGGGTAGCCTCGGCGGCGCTCATCGACCAGTTGCGGCTCGATCCCAATTTTGCCGGCCGCGACGCCGCCTTGCTCGACGGCAATGGCGCCGACGTCCCGCGCGGTTATGTCGAGGCGGGCGCCGTCACCCTGAACACGAGCGGGACCCTGTTCGTCCAGAACACGGCCCCCGCTCGGGGAACCTTTGCCACGGGGATCGACTTCGCCGGCATAACGGTCGGCCCGGGCGGGCTCACCATCCGGTCAAGCGCGACGCCCGCGACGGTCACCGCCTTCGGCCGCCAGCTCAACGCGGACGGCAGCTTCACGACCGGCTATGATTTCTTCTTCGCGGTGAACTTCCAGACGGCCGCCGGCGCGACCTTGGGCAACGCCTATAGCGGCGCTTCCACCTTCAACACCTGCATCATCGTCACCGGCCAGTGCGCGCCGCGGCCGCCGCTCAATGCGGTGCCCGGGCGCGATCCGACCACCGGCCCGACCGGGGGCTCCCATGCGCTCCTTCTGCCGCCGGGCGCGGAGCGGGACGAGCTCGTCGACACCAGCTTCGCCACCGAGCCTTTGATCGAGGAGCCGGTCACCAGCGGCGGCGAATCCATCCTGTGGAACGCCGATTGCGATCACGACCATGACGGCCGCTGCGACGAGGTGCACCCATGAGGCTGGCGGCGTTCCTCCTCGCGCTCGTGCTGGCCGTGCCCGCCGCGGCACGGGCCCAGCCGCTCAGCGTCCGCGACAGCTTCCGCATAGGCTCGGGCGGGTCTCTTCTCTGCTCCGCCCAGTCGCTCACCACCAATGCCGCCTTCCGCGACATGTTCGACCGCGGCTATGCGGTCACCTGCCGCGACGCAGCGGTGCCGGTCGGCCAGCTCTACGTGCTGCGCGAGCGCGGTGGGGATCCGGCGGCGCGGCTCGCCGCGATCCGCGATGCGCGCGTGTCCTGCCAGGCCGGCGAACCGACCGACATCGAAGGCTTGGGCCGGGTCGAGACATTGAGCTGCCGGCTGGCCGCGGCCGACGTCGCCTATCGCGTCTATCTCCGCCGCATCCGGGGCGCCCTCTACGTCGCCGAAGGGCTGGGCGGCTATGACAGCGCGCTGCGGCTCGCCTTGCGCAGCCTGGTCGCGGACCGCGAGGTTCCGGGCGAGATCTCGATCGCCACCACCGGCGCCGGCGATCCCGCCGCCTTCGCCCGCGTGCAGGCGGGAACGCTCGATCCGCAGCGGGCCTTGGCCGAGGCCTATCGCCGCAACAATGCCGGCAGCTATGCCGAAAGCTCCGAGTTTTTCGCCGCGCTGACGCAGCGGGACGGCGCGGCCGTCAACCAGACCGAAATCCTGGTCAACGAGGCGCTGCAGAAATCCAATCTCGGCCGCTACGGCGAGGCAGATTCGCTCTTCTCCCGCGCCGCCGGGATGGCCGGCGCCGATCCGGTGACGGCGCGCCGGCTGCGCAATTATCGGGCGATCCACCTGCTCAACCAGGGCCTCGTCGCCGAGACGCTGGCGGAGCTGGACCGGCCCGTGCCGCCGATCGGCGTCGACGCGGCGGTGCGCAATCTCATCATCGATCGGCCGACCGCCGGGCGGCTGAGCGCGGAATCGCCCGGCGCGAGCCGGCTGCGCGGCCAGGAGGGGCTGACCCAGGAGGACAAGGCGCAGATCCTGGACGGGCAGGCGCTGCAATTGCGCGGCATCGTGCTGCGGCTGCAGCATCGCGACGGCGATGCGGTGGCGCCGTTCAATCAGGCGCTCGGGCAATTGGTCGCGATTCGCGGCGGGAGGATCGCGGCCACGCTCTGGCTGCGCGCGCAGATCCTTGCGGACCTGGCCGGCATCGCGGAAGCGCGGGGCGACCAGGCCGAAGCCGAGCGGCTCCATCTCTCTGCAATCACCCTGCTCGAAAGCGACTATCCGGGCTCGGCCGCCCTGCTCAGCGCCAAGGGCCGGCTCGCCGGCTATTACGCCCGCACCGGGCGGATCGAGCCGGCGCTGACCCTCTATCGCGACATCGTCAGGGCCAATGCCGAATCCGGCGACAGCTCGCCCGGGCTGCGGCGACTCCTCGAGCCCTATTTCGAGCTGCTGGTCGCGCGAGGCGGCGATCCGGCCGCCGCCGCCGATCTGTTCGCGGCGAGCCAGGTGCTCGTCCGGCCCGGCGTCGCGCAGACCCAGACCGTGCTCGCGCGCGAGCTCTCCGGCGGCAGCGACGAGGCGGCGAGCCTGTTTAGACAGTCGGTCAATCTGACGCGCGACATCGAACGCGGCCGTATCGAGCTTGCCCGGCTTCAGGCCGCCGACCAGCAAACCGCGGCGACGACGGCGCGGATCGCCGAGTTGCAGAGCTCGCTCGGGCAATGGCAGCAGGACCAGGTCGCGACCCAGGCGCGGCTCGCCGCCTTTCCGCGTTACCGGGCGGTCTCGACGGGCGCGCTCACTCTCGCCGATCTGCAGCGCCTGCTCCGACCCGGCGAGGCCTATTACAAGATGGTGGTGGTCGGCGATCACGCTTATGGGCTCTTCGTCCAGCCCGGCGCCGCCCGCGCCTTTCGGATCGGTGCCAGCCCGGACGAGCTCGAACGGAGCGTCGACGCGCTGCGCCGGACGATCTCGATCGTCGAGAGCAACCAGCAGCTCACTTATCCCTTCGATCTCGAGCGCGCCTACGGCCTCTACCAGAGCCTGTTCGGACCGGCCGCTGGCGAGATCGGCACCGTCACCCACCTCATCTTCGAGCCGGACGGCGCGATGCTGCGGCTCCCGCCCAACCTGCTCGTCATGGACCGGGAAGGCATAGACGCCTACCGCGCCCGCGCGGCCCGGCCCAATGACGAGGGCTTCGATTTCCGCGGCGTGAAGTGGCTCGGCCGCGACCGCGACATCAGCACCGCCGTCTCCGCGCGCGCCTTCCGCGACGTTCGCCAGGCGCCGCCGAGCCGCGCCCGCGCCGAATATCTCGGCTTCGGCGAGAATGCGCCCGCTTCAGGCTATTATCTGCCGGGCGGCGGCACCCGCGCCGGCCTGGGCAATGACAACGGCTGCGCATGGTCGCTCGCGGTCTGGAACCGGCCGATCTCGGCGCGCGAACTGGTCTCCGCGGGTGCGGCGGCGTCGGGTGGAGCCCCGGGCAAGGCCGAGATCGTCACCGGCGCCGCCTTCACCGATACGGGAATCGAGGCGCGAAGCGACCTCGCCAATTTCCGTATCCTCCACTTCGCCACCCACGGCCTGGTGACTCCGCCGCGCCCGGAATGCCCGGCCCGGCCCGCCTTGCTGACCAGCTTCGGCGGGGAGGGGTCGGACGGGCTGCTGAGCTTCGCCGAGATTTTCGACCTCAGGATCGACGCCGACCTCATCATACTCTCCGCCTGCGACACGGCAGGAAATGCGAGCGCGACCGCCACGGAGGAGGCGGGGCTCGGCAGCGGCGGCGAGTTCGCCTTGGATGGCCTGGTGCGGGCGTTCGTCGGCGCGGGCGGTAGGATGGTCATCGCCAGCCACTGGCCGGTCCCGGACGATTTCAACGCGACCGAACGGCTGATCGGCGGCCTTTTCACCGCGCCGCCCGGGACGAGCACGGCCGGAGCCCTCCGCCGCGCCCAGCGCGCCCTGATGGACGATGCCGACACTTCGCATCCTTATTATTGGGCGGGCTTTGCCGTGGTCGGCGACGGCGCGGCGCCGGTCATCCGCGCACCCGCGCCGCGCGTCGCCGCAGGCCATTGAACCTTCATGCCCGTTACACGTTCGACTCTGGCTGTCGGGCAATTTGGCGACGAGCGGGGTTATTGAGGAAAGAGCGAACCATAGCGTTGCTGTTGGCCGGCGCCCTCGCGGTGCCCGCTTTCGCGCGCGCCCAGCCTCCCAAGCCGCCTGAAGACCAGACATCCGCTCCGGCGCCGAACCCCGGCCCGATCGTCCCGGATTCCCAGTTCGAGCAGGCGCTGCCGGCACTCGATCCGGCCCTCAACCAGCCGCTCGAGCCGATCCAGCCGATAGCGCCCGCACCGCCGACCGCGCCGGGAGCGACACAAGCGCCGTCGGCGCCCGAGCCTCCCTTCCCGCCCGTCCCCGGTCCGGTCGAGAACAGTCCGCTCGGCGATCCCGCGCTGACCGAGCCGCTGCCGCCTCTGTCCAGCTTCGACGTCCAGCCGGTCGAGACCCCGGCAACCGCCCAGGCCAACAGCGGGGAGCCGCCGCCGGTCCGCTACACGTTGGTCGTCGAGGGCATGGGCGAGACCGGGCTCGAGGGCCGCTTCCGGCATCTTTCGGCGCTCGACGATGCCGAAGGCGAGGCGGTCAACGGCGCGATGGTCCAGGCCCGGGCGGAGGAGGACAAGGCGATGGCCGTCCGCCTGCTCCGCTCGGAAGGCTATTATGACGCGGTCGCGACCTCGGCGCTCGAGCAATTGCCCGACCAGCCCGGACGGCTGCGCGTCACCATCACGGTCGCCCCCGGCGGCCGCTACAATCTCGGCGCGATCGCGATCGCCGGCGCCGACACCGAGCCGCCCGGCATGGTGCGCCGCTTCCTGCCGCTGGAGACGGGCAATCCGATCCGAGCGGCGGACGTCGAGGCGGCCGAGGCCAACGTCCTGCTCCGGCTGCCGCAGGAAGGCTATCCCTTCCCCGAGCTCGGCCTCAGGGACATCGTCCTCGATCCCGACACCCATGTCGGCGACTATACCTTGCCGCTCAATCCGGGGCCGCGCTCGCGCTTCGCGGGGTTCACCACCGAGGGCGACCTGGCCTTCGACGCTCATCATGTCGGCATCCTTGCCCGCTTCCGCCGCGGCGAGCTCTACGACCGGCGCAAGGTCGACGATCTGCGCGAGGCGATGGTCGCGACGCGGCTGTTCAGCACCGTCTCCGCCGAGCCGGTCCTGACCGGCGAGACCGCCGAGGACGGGACCCAATATGTCAACATCCTGGTCCGCCAGGATGCCGGGCCGGCGCGCTCGCTCGACGCCACCGCGGGCTACAGCACCGGCCAGGGCCTGCGGGTCGAGGCGGCCTGGGAGCATCGCAACCTGTTCCGCCCCGAAGGCGCGCTCCGCATCGCCGCCATCGCCGGCACCCAGGAGCAGAATCTCAGCATCCGCTTCCGCCGGAACGACTGGGGCCAGCGCGACCGCGTCCTGCTGCTCCAGCTCGATTCCGGTCGCCGCGATTATCCGGCCTTCCAGGGCTATACCTCCCGGCTCTACGGTCTGGTCTCGCGCGATTCGACGCCGATCTGGCAGAAGGTCTGGACCTATGCCTATGGCGCCGAGCTTCTCGCCACCAACGAGAATCGCAACGGCAACGCCCGCGTCTCGCTCAGCGACGCTTATTATATCGGCGGGCTGATCGGGCAGCTCGGCTATGACCGCTCGAACAGCCTGCTCGATGCGACAAGCGGCTTCCGTCTGCTCGCCCGGGTCAATCCCGAAGCCTCGCTGCGCAACGGCGCCGATTTCTACATCCGCAATTTGGTCGAAGGCAGCATCTACCATCCGTTTGGCGATGCCTTCGTGCTCGCCGGGCGGGTGCGGCTCGGCTCGATCTTCGGCATCCCGCGCGATTCCATCGCGCCGTCGCGGCGCCTCTATTCGGGCGGCGGCGGCTCGGTCCGCGGCTTCGGCTATCAGCAGCTCGGCCCGCGCGACGCCCAGAATACGCCGCTCGGCGGCCGCGGCCTCAGCGAATTCTCGATCGAAGGCCGCTACCGCTTCGGCAATTACGGCGCCGTGGCGTTCGTCGACGCCGGCCAGGTGACCGAGCGCCAATATCCCGATTTCTCGGACATGCGCTTCGGGGTCGGTGTCGGCGGCAGGGTCTATACCAGCTTCGGTCCGGTCCGGCTCGACGTCGCGACGCCGATCGGGAGGCGGCCCGGCGAAGCTCTGATCACCGTCTACGTCTCGATCGGGCAGGCCTTCTGATGGCGCGGCGGATCGCCACCTGGGTCGCCATCGCGCTCGCCGCGATCCTCGTCCTGATCGGCGCCTTCCTGCTCTGGCTGAACACCGATCCGGGGCGCCGCTTCATCCTCGGCCAGATCAATGCGTTCGAGGCGGCCTCGGGCCTCAAGGTCCACGTCGCCCGGATCGAAGGCTCGGTGTTCGGCGAGATGCGGCTGGTCGACGTCACCCTGTCCGATCCGCAGGGCGCCTTCTTCCACGCCAACCAGGCCGATCTCGATTACCGGCCCTTCGCCTATCTGCGCAGCCATATCGACATCCGCTCGCTCGACATCCCCGTGGCGCGGCTCAGCCGCCGGCCCGCCTTCCGCCCGGGCGACCCCAATGCGCCGCTGCTGCCCGACATCGATCTCGACATCGGCCATCTCCATATCGGCCGCCTGCTGGTCGATCCGGCGGTGACCGGCCGCCGCCACCTGATCAGCCTCGACAGCCGGATCAAGCTTGCCGACCGCCGCGCCCAGATCGGGCTCAACGCGCGCACGATCGCGGCGCCGGGCCTCGCCGGCGGCGACCGCCTGATCCTCAACCTCGACGCGGTGCCGGAATCGAATCGGCTCGCCATCGGCCTGGCGATGCGGGGGCCGGGCAACGGCTTCATCGCCGGCCTGCTCGGGACCGACCGGGAGGTGCTCGCACGGGTCTCGGGGCAGGGCGACTGGGCGAGCTGGCAGGGCCGTGCACAGGCGATGCTCGGCGGCGAGGGCCTGGCCGATCTCTCGCTCACCGCACGGAACGGCACCTTCACCTTCATGGGTCCGTCGCGGCCCGGCCTGATCCTTAGCGGACCCGTCCAGCGGCTCACGGCACCTCTGGTCCAGACCAACCTGATCGCGACGCTCGACCAGCGCCGCGCCAATATCCGCCTCAGGATGAACAGCCGCGCGCTCGCGCTCGCCGCCGAGGGGCTCGTCGATCTCGGCCGGAACGAATATCAGGGCCTGCGCCTTGCCACCCGGCTGACCGAGCCGGGCGCGATCGCGCCCAATCTCAGCGGCCGCGACGTCCGGCTCGCGATGATCCTCAACGGCGCCTTCCGGACGCCGCGCGTCGCCTATGAACTGACCGCGACCGCGCTCACCCTGAGCGGGACGACGGCCGAGAATCTCCGCGCGGTCGGCGCCGCGACTGTGCGCGCCGGAGACATCGTCGTGCCGGTGGCGGCGCGGGCGAGCCGGATCACAGGCTTCGATGCGGTCGCGGGCGGCACGCTGGCCAACGTCACCCTGAATGGACAGATCGGAGTCACGGGCATGCGTCTCGTCTCCGACAATATGATCCTTCGCTCGGACCGGGTGAACGCCCGCCTTGCCCTGGCGTTCGATCTCTCGGCCGGCCGTTATCTCGCCGCCTTGCAGGGGCGGGTGAACAATTATCTGGTCAACGGCGTCGGCCTGTTCAGCGTGGACACCAATCTGGACATGACCAGCAGCCCGGCCGGCTTCGGCCTCACCGGACGGGTCGCCGCGCGCAGCCGGCGGATCGACAACGACACGATCCGCGACCTGCTCGGCGGCGACGCGACGATCACCGCACGGGTGGCGATGGACCCCTCGGGCCTGGTCCATGTCGGCAACGTCATGCTCGCCTCGCCGCGGCTGCACGTCGCCTCGGGCGGCGGCACCTACAGCCGCTCGGGCGCGCTCGATCTGCGCTTCAACGGGATCAGCGACGATTATGGGCGCCTCACTGTCCACGTCACCGGCTCGGCCTCGGCGCCGCAAGTGGCGCTGGAAGCCGCCAATCCCGGCTTCGGCATCGGCCTCGCCAATGTCGTCGCCAATGTCCGCGCGGTCCCGGGGGGCTGGGCGATCCGCGCCACCGGCGAGTCCGCCTACGGACCATTCACCGCCGATCTGGTCGTGCAGTCCGGCCGCGGCGGAATGGCGATCGCGGTCAACCGCCTGCTCTTCGCCGGCATCGAATTCCGCGGCCGCCTCGTGCGGACCGCGGCCGGCCCCTTCGCGGGCACGCTGGCCATGACCGGGCAGGGCATCCAGGGGACCGCGCAGCTCGCCGCGGCCGGCCGCTACCAGAGGATCGACATCGCCGCGACCGCAAGCGGCGCGCGCACCCCGGGCACCACGCCGATCATTATCCAGCGCGCGATCGTGCAGGCGACGATCATCCTGACCCCTCAGATGACAATCCAGGGCGACGCCCAGCTCGCCGGGCTCAGCAGCGGGGATCTCTTCATCCAGCGCGCCCGGGTCCGCGCCAACCTTCAGGGCGGCACCGGGACGGTCCAGCTTCTCGCGGAAGGGCGGCGGGGGGTGCCGTTCCGCGTCGCCGCCAATGCCGCCGTCTCGCCGGAGATGATCCGCGCCGCGGCGCAGGGCCAAGTCAACAACATCCCCTTCCACTTCGCCCAGCCCGCCGAGATCCGCCGCGAAGGGCCGAACTGGCGGCTGCTGCCGACGACGATCGCGCTCGACCGCGGCCGCATCCGGGTGGCGGGCACCTATGGCGACGGGCTGGTCGTCCAGACCCGGCTCGACGGCTTCGATCTCACCATGCTGAACCCGCTTTCGCCCAGTCTCGGCCTCGGCGGGCGGGCGACCGGCAGCCTCGATTTCTCGCAGCCGTCGGACGGCAGCTTCCCGCGCGCCGAGGCCCGGCTCAACATCGCGGGCTTCACCCATACCGGCATCGCCACGCGCTCCGAGCCGGTCGACATCTTCATGGCCGGCAGCCTGCTGCCCGAAGGCGGGCAGGCCGGCGCGATCCTGCGCCGCGGCGGCGCGATCATCGGGCGCATCCAGGCCCGGCTCCAGCCGCTCGGTCCGGCGGCCGGCTCATGGACGACGCGGCTGCTCGCCGCGCCGCTCCAGGGCGGCATCCGCTATAACGGCCCGGCGGAGATCCCGATGGCCTTCGCCAACCTGCCTGGCCACCAGCTCATCGGCCCGATCGGGATCGCCGCCGATTTCTCGGGCCGGGTCGATGCCCCGACCTTCACCGGCGTGGTCCGCGCCAACGCCCTCACCTATCACAACGAGCTTTACGGCACCCGGATCACCAACCTGGCCGTCGACGGACGGTTCAGCGCCGACCGGCTCGAGATCGTCCGGCTCTCGGGCCGGGCGGGCAACGGCACGATCGAGGGTCACGGCACGATCGGCCTCGCCTCGGCGGCGGGCTTCCCGATCGACATCCAGCTCCAGTTCCAGAATGCCCGACTCGCCCGCAGCGACGATATCAGCGGGACCGCGACCGGCAATCTCCATATCGTCAACGACCGCAGCGGCGCCCTCATCAGCGGCACGCTCGATCTCGGCGAGGCGCGCTACCAGATCGTCCGCCAGGCCGCGGCCGAGATCCCGCAGCTCGCCGGCGTGCGCCGCCGCGGCGAGCCGCTGCGGCCGCCCAACGCGCAGGAGGCGGAGAAGGGCGTGCCGAGCATCTGGCGGCTCGACATCCGCCTCAATGCCAACAACCGGCTCTACATCACCGGCATGGGCATGGATTCCGAATGGCGCGCCGATCTGCGCGTCCAGGGCACGACCGCCACCCCCGAGATCGTCGGCACGGTCGACCTGATCCGCGGCGAGCTCGGCGTCGCCGGCCGCCGCTTCCGCCTGACCCAGGGCCATGTCGCCTTCGTCGGCAGCCGGCCGCCCAATCCGACCATCGATCTCACCGCGACCAGCGATATCGACCAGGTCACGGTCGGCATCGTCGTCACCGGCCGCTCGTACAACCCGCAGATCAGCTTCACCTCCTCGCCCGGCCTGCCGCAGGACGAGATCGTCTCGCGGATATTGTTCGGCAGCTCGGTCACCCAGATTTCGGCGCTGCAGGCGGTTCAGCTCGCCGCCTCGCTCAACTCGCTGCGCGGCAGCGGCGGCGGCCTCAACCCGCTCGGCCGCCTGCGCTCCGCAACCGGAATCAGTCAGCTGCGCATCCTCGACGCCGATACCGCCACCGGCCGCGGCACCGCGGTCGCGGCCGGCATCTACATTTCGGACAAGATCTATGTGGAGCTGATCACCGATGCCAAGGGCTTCACCGCCACCCAGCTCGAAATCTCGCTGACCCGCGCCCTCAGCCTGATCTCGCAGTTCAGCTCGAACAGCACCAACAATGCCAGCATCCGCTATCATCGCGATTATTGAGCCCGCTCAAAGCGATGGCTAAAGGATGTGCGGGAACCGCGCGGCCGCAACGTCGTTGAGCGGCGGACGCGGAGGCCCCATGAAGCTCGATCTCGAATTCAGCTCAGGTACGGCGCTGCAGATGCAGGCCGGAGCCTATGCGCTCATCCGCGATGCCGAGGACCGCATCCTGCTGGTCCGCGCCGCGAACGGCCGCTTCTACCTGCCCGGCGGGCGGATCGAGCCTTCGGAGACGCCCGAGGAGGCGCTGGCGCGCGAGGTAGAGGAGGAATGCGGCTGGTCCATCCGGGTGGGCGAGCCGCTCGGCGAAGCCTTCCAGCCGATCCAAGGCGGCAGCATCATGCTCCGCGCGACCTATTGGCAGGCCGCGCTTGGCGGGCTCGTTCATGAGGAGCCCGAGCATCAGATGCTGTGGACGCCGCGCAGCGAAGCCGCCTCCCGCCTCCACCGCGACGCCGACATCGGGGCGATCCTGTCACTGCCGGGCTGAGAAGCCTTCGACCGTCGCCCTGGCGCCGGCCTCGCTCAGCCGCTCCAGCTGCCGGACAAGAGCCTCGCGAAACGCAGCATCCGCCGCCAGTGAGGCCGGGAAGACCTGCCGCATGGCCAAAGCGGCATCCACGCGATCAGCCGGCGCCCCCTGGATGCGCCGCGTCTCGCCGGCCAGCGGGTCGTCGACCTCGAAGGCTTCGCCCGCGTCGGTGCGTCCGCCCTGCCAGGCGATCCATGCCGCCACCGCGAGCGCCAGCGCCTCGACCGACTGGCCGCGTGCGCGTCGCTCGGCGATCGGCGCGAGCAGCCGCTGGGGGAGCTTCTGCGAACCATCGATCGCGATCTGGCGGGTGCGGTGGCCGAGCGCCGCGTTGGAGAAGCGGCCGAGCAGAGCCGCGCGATAGGCCGCGAGATCGAGCTCGGGCGGCGGCGACAGGGTCGGCTCGAGTTCGTCCCAGAGCGCCTCGACGAAGCGCCGCCCTGCCGGCATGGCGATGAACTGCCAGACGAAGTCGATGCCGCCGAGCCCGCCAAGATAGGCGATCGCACTATGCGCGCCGTTGAGCAGGCGCAGCTTAGCCTCCTCCCAAGGGGCGACATCTGCGGTGATGCGAACGCCAGCCGCTTCGAAATCCGGCCGCTCGCCGGCGAAGCGATCCTCGATCACCCATTGCGAAAAGGGCTCGGCCTTGACCATCGCCCGGTCGATCAGGCCGATCCGCTCGGCAAGCGCGGTGATGTCGGTCTCATCGGTGGCGGGGGCGATGCGGTCGACCATCGTCTGTGGGAAGGCCCCTTCCTTTGCGACCCAGTCGTGCAGCGCGCCGTCGCTCGCGGTGAGGACGGCGGCCCGCAGCTTGTTCCCATTTTCGGCGAGATTGTCGCAGCTGATCGCGGTGAAGGGCGCGAGCCCGCGCGCTAGGCGCAGGCCGAGGCCTTTGGCAAGGACATCGGCCGCCGCCGCGCCGGGCAGATAGCCCTTTTCGGTGACGGTGAGGGTGACTATCTGCGTTTCCGGCGCCGCCAGGGCGTCGATGAGCGCCTGCGGGTCTTCCGGTGCGACGATCACGCTGCGCACCGCGCCGATCACCCGCACCCGCTCGCCCACGACGAGGCTGTAGAGATGATCCTGCGGCGCCATCGCGTCGCGGACGGATGGCGAGCGGAGCGAGGCGGCGATGATCCCCCAGCCGAGATCGTCGAACGTCACCGCCTGGTGGGCGCGGTGGAAGGCGCCAATGCCGAGATGGACGACGCGCGGCGCCGGCCGGCCGCGCGGCTGCGCGACCCAGTCGGGCAGCCGGTCCAGTGTGGCCGCAGAAAGGCGCGGCAGCGTCGCCCCTCTTCTCGTCATCCCGGACTTGCCTGCCCCGGCGAAAGCCGGGGATCGGGATCCATGAACACGGATTGCGAAAACCGGCCGCAGCCGTGTTCATGGATCCTGACGTTCGTCAGGATGACGCCGAAGAACATCACAGCTTGTAGGCCGCCTTGACCAGATCGTAGCTCAGCGCCCGCGCCACTTCGTGCGCCTCGTCCTCGTCGAGCCGGTGCTCGGCGACCAGGCGGGCGAGGAAGGCGCAGTCCATCCGCCGGGCGACGTCGTGGCGGGCGGGGATCGAGAGGAAGGCGCGGGTGTCGTCGTTGAAGCCGACCGTGTTGTAGAAGCCCGCCGTCTCGGTCGCCTGCTCGCGGAACCGGCGCATGCCCTCCGGGCTGTCGTGGAACCACCAGGGCGGGCCGAGCTTGAGGCAGGGATAATGGCCCGCGAGCGGCGCCAGCTCGCGCGAATAAACGCTCTCGTCGATGGTGAAGAGGATCAGGCTGAAGCCGGGCGCATTGCCGAACCGGTCGAGCAGGGGCTTCAGCGCGCGGACATATTCGCCCGCGACCGGCATGTCGGCGCCCATGTCGGGGCCGAAGCGCTCGAACAGGGCTTGATTGTGGCTGCGCAGCACGCCCGGATGGATCTGCATCACCATCCCGTCCTCGACGCTCATCCGCGCCATTTCGGTCAGCATCTGGCCGCGGAACAGCTCCGCCTCGGCGGCGGTGAAACGGCCCGAGGCGATCCTGGCGTAGAGCGTTTCGGCCTCGGCGCGCGGAAGGTCGGCGGTGAAGGCGGTGGGATGGCCATGGTCGGTCGAGGTCGCACCGGCCTCGCGGAAATAGGCGCGGCGATTCTCGTGCGCGCGCAGATAGCCGCTCCAGGTCCCGACATCCTCGCCGCTGATCTCGCCGAAGCGGCGGAGATTGGCGGCGAAGGCGGGATTGTCGGGGTCGACCACATCGTCTGGCCGGTAGGCGCTGAGCACGCGGCCGCCCCAGCCGGAGTCGCGGATCGCGCGGTGATGGTGGAGCGGATCGAGCGGGCTTTCGGTGGTGGCGAGCGCCTCGATGTTGAACCGCTCGAACAAGGCGCGCGGGCGGAATTCGGGCCGCTTCAGCGCTGCGTCGATGGCATCGTAAAAATGATCGGCGGTGTCGGGGCCGAGGCGCTTGTCGAGGCCGAACACTTCCGCGAACACCCAGTCGAGCCAGAGCCGCGAGGGCGTGCCGCGGAACAGATGATAATGGTCCGCGAAGATACGCCAGATTTTGCGCGGGTCGCGCTCCACCGGGCCGCCGTCGCGCCGCGCGATGCCGAGCCCCTCGAGCGGGACGCCCTGGCTGTAGAGCATGCGAAAGACGTAATGATCGGGGACGATCAGCAATTCGGCCGGATTGGCGAAAGGCTGGTTGAGCGCGAACCAGGCCGGGTCGGTATGACCGTGCGGGCTGATCAGCGGCAGGCCGCGCACGCCATCATGCAGCCGCCGCGCGATCGCACGCACCGCCTCGTCGGGCGGAAACAGCCGGTCGGGATGCAGGATCAGGCGGGTCATGCGGCGAGCCTGGCGCGGTTGCACATGGAACGCGGCTGGTAGCGCGCCGCGCGCCTGTAGGCCACGGCCAAGACGCGCGGGCGCGCGGCCGAGGGAGTGGCTGCAGCGGCGCCGGCGGTCATCGCCTCACCAATTGGTCATGGTCCCGTCTTCGAGCCGGTTCACCGGCAGAAAGGCGCGCTTGTAGGGATATTTGGCCGCGAGCGCCTCGTCGAGCTCGACGCCCAGCCCGGGCGCCTCGCCGGGGTGCATCATCCCGGCCTCGAACCCGTAGGCGTGGGGGAAGACGGCGTCCGTCTCGTCGGTATGGCGCATATATTCCTGGATTCCGAAATTGGGCACGGACAGGTCGAAATGGAGCGCGGCCGCCATCGAGACCGGCGAGAGGTCGGTGGCACCGTGGCAGCCGGTGCGGACGTTGTAGAGGTCGGCGAAGCTCGCGATCCGCCGCAAATGGCTGATCCCGCCGGCATGGACGACGGTGGCGCGGACATAGTCGATCAATTGCTCTTCGATCAGCTGCTTGCAGTCCCAGATCGAGTTGAAGATCTCGCCGACCGCGAGCGGGGTCGTCGTGTGCTGGCGGATCAGCCGGAACGCGGCCTGGTTCTCGGCCGGGGTCGCATCCTCGAGCCAGAAGGGCCGCCAGGGCTCGAGGTCCTTGCCGAGCCGCCCGGCTTCGATCGGCGTCAGCCGGTGGTGGATGTCGTGGAGCAGATGGACGTCCCAGCCCAGCGCCTCGCGCGCCTTCTCGAACAGGGGCGGGACCGAGCGCAGATATTTCTCGCTCGACCAGACATTCTCGGTCGGCAGGTCGGCGTCGGCGGGCTCGTAGAAATAGCGGTCCTTGGAGACGCCGTAGGTCGAGGCGAGTCCGGGCACGCCCGATTGCAGCCGGATCGCCTTGTAGCCCTGCTCCTTGTAGTGGAGCGCGTTGGCGATCGTCTCGTCCACATCCTTGCCGTTGGCATGACCGTAGACCATCGCGCCCTCGCGGCAGGCCCCGCCGAGCAATTGGTAGAGGGGCAGGCCGGCGGCCTTTCCCTTGATGTCCCACAAGGCCATGTCGACCGCGGCGATCGCGCTCATCGTCACGGGGCCCCGCCGCCAATAGGCCCCCTTGTAAAGGAACTGCCATACGTCCTCGATCCGGTGCGCGTCGCGGCCGATCAGGCAGGGAATGACATGGTCGGTGAGATAGGAGACGACCGCGAGCTCGCGCCCGTTCAGGGTCGCGTCGCCGAGGCCGGTGAGGCCGTCCTTCGTCTCGATCTTCAGCGTGACGAAGTTCCGCCCGGGGCAGGTGACGACGGCCTTGGCGGAGGCGATTTCGAGCATCTGCGGCCTCATCGGAATGGGAGCGGTAACATGCTGGCGACCGGGACGGAAATGTCAATGCCGGTGACCTCCTGGCGCGCGGGCCGGCATTTGCGCTTCGCGCGCTGCCGCCGGGGACGAGCCTAAGATTCCAACCGTCTACGGAAGACCAGGAACAATACTGTTCAAATCGACCCGACAATGATAGAGTCGAGTCGGGGATTGCACCAAGTAATCCTCCAGTCATGGCCAACGAGGAGGGGAATCCCATGCTTGAGCCAACCAAGGCGGCTGCCCGCCAGGCGCAGAACCGCGTCGTCCGCGTTTCGATCCCGGCCGACGTCGCCGGCAATCTCGATCGCTTCCAAAGGGTCCAGAAGGATATTCTCGGCAAGCTCGGCTGCCTCGCCTGCTGCTCGGGCTGGGACATTCGCTGGGATCTCTTCACCGACTTCCAGGTCGACAAGAATCTTGGCGTCAAGGCGGGGCCGGGCTTCTAGGTGAACCTCCCCGATCTGGGGATCGGCTTCGTCCATCTGCCGGGACTGGAAAATCTGACGGCGGCGATCAGCCGCTCCCTGGACGTGGTCGAAGTCGAGGCCCAGACCTTCTGGAGCCACGATCCGGCGTCGGACGGCGCGGAAGGCTTTCGAGTCAATCGCGCCGGCCTCGAACGCGCGTCGGCGACGGGCCTGGCGACGCTCGTCCACAGCGTCGGCTATCCGATCGGCGGCTCGCGCGATGCCGATCCGCGCCACCGCGCGGCGCTTCGCGAGACCTTCGCCCTGCTGAAGCCTCTCTGGTGGAGCGAGCATGCCAGCTTCCTCGCCGCGTATGGCGAGGCGGGGCCGCGCCATGTCGGCTTCCTCATGCCGCCGGTCCAGACGAAGGCGAGCGTCGCCACGATCGCGGACCGGATCAGGCGGCTGCAGGACGATTTCGGCCTGCCCTTCGCCTTCGAGACCGGCGTCTCCTATCTGAGGCCGCTGGAAGGCGAGCTCAGCGACGGCGATTTCTGGGGCGCGATCGCGGAAAGCGCCGATTGCGGCATCCTGCTCGACATCCACAATGTGTGGACCAACCAGGTGAACGGCCGCCAGCCGCTCGCCGCCGTGGCGGATCTCCTGCCGCTCGAACGCATCTGGGAAGTCCATGTCGCCGGGGGCCAATGGCACAAGGATTATTGGCTGGATTCGCATTCGGGCCTGCCGCCGGACGAGGTGCTTCGCGCCGCGGCCGCGCTGGTCCCGAGGCTGCCCGCGCTGCATGCGATCACGCTCGAGATCATCGCCGAGCAGATCGAGGCCCGGGAGATTTCGGAAGGCCAGCTCGAGGCCTGTCTGGCCGCTCTGCGCGCGATCTGGGAGACCCGTGGCACCGCCGCCGCCGGCACGGGCATCGCGCCCGGCGTGACCGGGACCGACGATGCCGGCCTGCCGTCGATGGAGGCGTGGGAGCTGCTGCTGGAGGTGGCCGTCGCGTCGGGAGAGGCGGTCCGCGCGCCCTTCGCCGGGGACCCCGGTCTCGAAATCTACCGCGACCTGATCGCGGCGGCCCGGCGCGGGACTTTGGTCGACGCGCTGCCGCTGTCGACGCGCTATCTCTATCGCGCGCTCGGCGAGGATGGGCTCAAGGCCCTGCTGCCCGCCTTCTGGCGAGAGGCGCGTCCGGAGCCCTTCATGTCGGACGAGGCGCGCAATTTCGCGGCCTTCGCCCGCGCGAAGGTCGCGCTGCCGCATCTCGGCGAATTGCTCGATTTCGAGCTCGCCGCGCACCGGGCGGCGATGAGCGGGCAGGCGCAGAGGGTCGGCTTCACCTGCGACCCGCAGCCGCTGCTCACGGCCCTGGCATCGGGCGGAGCGCTCCGCATCGAACCGGCAACCGTCGAGGTCGAGGTCACCCCGCCTGCACGGCTGGATGCCGCGGCCTGAGTCAGCGGGAGGAAGGGATGGTGCCCAGGGGCGGAATCGAACCACCGACACCGTGATTTTCAGTCACGTGCTCTACCAACTGAGCTACCTGGGCCTGTCCGCGGCCAGCGGGACGAGCGCCTATAGAGCATTTTCGAGCCGGAGCAACGCCCGGCGACACGGAAATTGCGGCAAACAAGGGAAATCGAAGGCGCTCAGCGCTCGCTGTCCAGCCCGTCGTCGCCGTGCACGGCGGCGTCCGGATCGGCGGCCGGGCCGGGCACGCGATAGCCTTCGCCGAGCCATTTCAGCAGGTCGCGGTCGCGGCAGCCCTGGCCGCAAAACGGCTTGTGCGTGGCGCTCGCGGGCTTGCCGCAGAGCGGGCAGGAATCAGAGCGGGCGGCCTTCGGCATGGCCCGCCGATATGGCGAGACCGGCCTCGGGCCGCAAGGTGACGGCGCCGCCGACGCGGCGCCGCAACGCATCCAGCCAGGCCTCGCCGATCCGCGCGATCACCGCCGGCGCGGCGTGGAGCGCGACCGGCCCCGTGTGGCGCTCCGCGCGGCGCAGCAAGGCGCGGGCCGCGGCGCCGGCCGGGTCGGCCTGGACCAGCTCGGCAAGGCTCGGCCGCGCGCGCCGGCGGACGATCTGGAGCAGGCCGAAGCCGTTGACCGCGGTGCGCTCGAACGGCTGCGGCAGGATCGCATCGACGATCGCCGCCGCGCCCTGGCGCCGGTCGCGCGGCAGGGTGGGAAGATCGATGCCGATCGAGCCGGTGATCCCGAAGCGCAGGATCGCGCGCGCCGCCGCGGCCGCGCCGGCCTCGGCCAGAGCCGCGGGCGGCAGGCCGCCGTCGACGTCGAACAGGGTCATGGCCGGGGTCAGGCTCATCCTGAGAGCGCCGCCCTCGAAGAGGATCTCCCCGCTCGCGGCCTGATCGAGCAGCTCCGACCAGCCCGCGTCCTCGAACCGGTCGGGGCCGTGCGCGGCAAGCGGGGGCGGATCGCCGATGCGCTCGCGCAAGGTCGGCCCGGCGCGCGGCGCCTCGCCGGTCGGTCGGACCCTTGCCGGCTTCGGGCGCCCCCGTTCCGGGATCGGCTCGCGCAGCAACTGGGCATGGAAGGTCCCGCCTTCGCTGACGCCGGCGGGGAGCGGCGAGACCATCGCCTCGCTGCCGTCCTCCAGCGTGGCAAGGCCGGCGATGTCAGTCAGCCGGGCCTGGACGATCGCGCCGGCGCGAAGGCCCGGCAGCTCAATCGCAGCCTCGACGATCGCGCCGTCCTCGACGAGGATCGCGCGATCCTCGCCGATCCCCTCCTCGTACAGCCACTCAGCCAAAGCGATATCCGGCGGCGCGGAGCAAGGCGCGCGTCTCGTAGAGCGGCAGGCCGACGACGTTGGACCAGGAGCCGGAGAGCCTGCGGATCAGCGCCTCGGCGCGGCCCTGGATCGCATAGCCGCCCGCTTTGCCTTGCCACTCGCGGCTGGCGAGATAAGCGGCGAGCTCCTCCTCGGAGAGCGGCTTGAAGGCGACGATCGAGGTGGCGAGCCGGTGGCGGGCACGGCCCTCGGCATCGACCAGGGTGACCGCGCTGTAGACGCGGTGACGGCGGCCGGAGAGGAGCGATAGAGCGGCGCGGGCCTCCTCCTCGCTTTCCGCCTTGGGAAGGATGCGCCGGCCGGCCGCGACCACCGTATCGGCGGCGAGAACCAGCGCGCCCGCCTCCGCGACCGCCGCCGCCTTCGCGGCCGCGATCCGCCGCGCATAGGCTGTGGGCAGCTCGCCCTTCAGCGGCGTCTCGTCGATCTCGGCCGGCACGATCGCGTCGGGCACCACGCCGATCTGCGCCAGCAGGTCGACGCGCCGGGGGGAAGCGGAGGCGAGGATGAGCCGCATGACGCGGGCCTTATGTCATGCCCCAATGCCATGCTGAACTTGATTCGATGTCCATGAAGGCTGCGGGTGCGAACCTGCCAATTCCGTGTTCATGGATCCTGAAACGGGCTCGGGATGACGATCCCGAGGGATCGTCACTTGAAGCGGTAGGTAATCCGCCCCTTGGTGAGGTCGTAGGGGGTCAGCTCGACCAGCACCTCGTCGCCGGTCAGCACGCGGATCCGGTTCTTGCGCATCTTGCCGGCGGTATGGCCAAGGATCTCATGGCCGTTTTCGAGCTTCACGCGGAACATGGCGTTGGGCAGCAGCTCCACCACCTGTCCGCGCATCTCGAGCAATTCTTCCTTGGCCATTCACATCCCTGGGTCAAAAAAAGCCGGCCGGATTTAGCGGCTCGCGGCAGAAATGGAAACCCCGCCGTCTCTCAATGCGAGGCGGCGGGCGGCGCGGGATCGGCCGGATTGTAACGCGCGAGGAAAGCATCGACCCGGCGCAGGAAGTCGGCGCCGTCCTCCGGGCGATTGAAGCCGTGAACCGCCTGAGGATAGAAGACCGATTCCACCGTCGCGCCGGTGCGCGCCAGCGCGCGCACCAGATTGCGTGATTGCGACACCGGCACGTTCCGGTCGCGCTCGCCATGAGCGATCAGCAGCGGGACGCGGATGCGCGCCGCCTGCTGGAGCGGGGAGATCGCATTGAGGTCCATGCCGCCGTCGCCCTCGATCCCCCGGCGCCATGCGCGCGAATAGCGCGTGGCCGAGCCGATCCGTGAATCGTAGCGCAGCATCGCCCTGACGTCCGAAATGCCGGCGAAGCTGATCGCGCAGCGATAGCGGTCGGGGTCGCGGATCGGCGCCCACAAGGCGGCATAGCCGCCATAGGAGCCGCCCATGATGCAGACCCGGCCGCGATCGACCACTCCCCGATCGACCAGCCATTGCACCCCGTCCGCCACGTCATCGATCATGCCCGTCCCGAACTGGCCGTAGCCGCGCTCGACAAACTCCCGGCCGTAGCCCGTCGAGCCTCGAAAATTGGGCTGAAGGACGGCGTAGCCGCGATCGGCGAGAAACTGCACCCACGGATCGAATGCCCAGCCGGCGCGGGCAAACGGACCGCCATGGGGCATGACGATCAGCGGCAGGCCCCGCTCGGGCCGCCCCGGCGGAAGGGTCAGATAAGCGGAGATCGATAGCCCGTCACGGCTCCGGTAACTGACATGGCGCACCGGGGCGAAGCGATAGTCGAGCAATCTCGTATAAGGCGTGGCGAAGCCGTGCATCTGCCGCCCGGCCCGATCGAACATGAAATAGGTGCCGGGGTCGTCGGCCGCGCTCGACCAGATCAGGAACTTGTTCAAATCGTCGCTGTGGCCGATGATCACGTTGGTCTTGCCGGCAAGCGTACGGTCGACCAGCGCCTGGACGCGGTCCATCTCCGGGTCGATCCAATGCGTGTGAGGCCGGTCGTCCTGATAGGTTACGCCGATCAGCCGGCCGTCCTGGGCGCTGATCAGCGAATCGACGTCGACCTGGGCATTTTCGTAAATGGGGTTGCCCCGCGTGCCGCTGGCGAAATCGAATTCGTATACCGCGAAACGACCCGAGACGTCGTTGGTGACCACGACCCCGCGATCGCCGATTTGAGCGAAGCGGATCGTGTCGATCACATTGTCGTTCCGCGCCGCGCCGGCGATGTCGATGCGCCGCAGATTTTCGCCGGCAGCGGACCGATAATAGATCCTCGTCCTGCCTTCGCCATATTCGACGCCGGCGCGGACCACGCCGTCACCGTCCGCGAACCAGTTCCAGACGCCGTCTCGGCTGGCCTGCACCTGCCTCGCGCGGCCCGTCGCGAGGTCGATCCGGTCCACGCTCGGATAATCCTGTAAAGTCGCTTGCGAGGAAAGCAGGACATAGTCGCCGTGCGGATCGACGAAGATCACGTCGTCTCCCAATATCCCGTTACCTGCGACCAGCAGCGTCGTCGCGCCGGTGCGCAAGTCGAGGGATCCAGCCCTGGTAACCGGTATTTCCATGTCGAACAGCGGGACCGGTCGAACGACCTGGATCCCGAAGATGATCCGATCATTCCCCGCCCACTGCATCCAGGTCACGTCATAATCGCCCCATTCGACCATGATCGGCTGCTGCTCTTCGAGATTGCGGCGCAGGTCGTAGACGGCGATCCAGTCCTTGCCCTGCGCCGTCAGGCGCGCGGCCATGCGTTGGCCGTCGGGCGAGAGAATCGGGGAGCGGATGAAGGGTATGTCGGCCAGCGCCTCGGCGGGAATGTGCCCGGCCGCGGCGGCGGATGGGGCCGGAGGCGTCTGCGCGATCAGCGGCGCGGCGATGGCAAAGGCGAGGGCGCAGAACAATTTTCTCGCGGTCCCAAGGGAGGGGCCAGCCGCGCCGAAGTGGCGCATCTTGACCGAAGGGCTTCGAGTCATGGGGCGCGGCTGGCCGGCGGTGTCGCGGCGGTCGCGGCCATGGGCGGCGTGGTTCCGGCCGGATTGTGCGCCGCGAGAAAGGCTTCGACCCGATGGTAGAAATCGGCCGCCTCGCCCGCATCGGTGAAGCCGTGCGCCGATTTCGGATAGAAGACCGATTCGACATTGGCGACATGGGCGCGCTCCAGCGCGCGGATCAGCCGTCGCGACTGGTCGGGCGGCACGTTCGTGTCCCGCTCGCCATGGGCGATCAGGGTTGGGACCCGCAGCATCTCCGGATGGCGGATCGGCGAGATCGCATTGAGGTCGTTGCGCTCCTCGCCCTGCACCCGCCGACGCCACTCGCCGACATAGCGCCGGGCGATGAAGTAGCGCGTGTCGTAGCGCAGCATCGCGGAAAGGTCGGTGGGCCCGGCGAGGCTGATCGCGCAGCGATAGCGCTGCGGGCTGCGCATCGCGCCCCAGATCGCCGCATAGCCGCCATAGGAGGCGCCCATGATGCAGACGCGCGATCCGTCGGCGATGCCCTCGTGCACGAGCCAGTCGACGCCGTCGTCGATGTCGTCGATCATGCCGCTGCCGAACTGCCCGTAGCCGCGCTCGGCGAATTGGCGGCCATAGCCGGTCGAGCCGCGATAATTGGGCTGCAGCACCGCATAGCCGCGGCTGACGAGGAACTGGACCTCGGGGTCGAACGACCAGCTGTCCCGCACGAACGGGCCGCCGTGCGGCAGGACGATCAGCGGCAGGCCGCGCTCCGGCCGGCCGGGCGGAAGCGTCAGATAGGCTTGGATATCGAGGCCGTCCCGACTGCGATAGGTGACCGCGCGAACCTGGGCGAAATGGTGGCCGATGAGCGAATTGAAGGGGCTCGCGAAAATCTCCATCCGCCGCGCCGCTTGGTCGAACACGTAATAGGTGCCGGGATCGTCGGCGGCCGAAGAGAAGATCAGGATGCGGTTGCCGTCGCGGCTGCGGTTGAGGATCAGATTGGTATGATCGGGGAAGGTGCGGTCGATCCGGGCCTGGAGCCGCTCCAGCTCGGGGTTCAGCCAGCGCACGCGCGGCCGATCGTCCTCATAATAGACGCCGTCGAGCCCGCCGTCCCGGTTGAAGATGCCGAATGAGACGTCGACGTCGGGGCGCGAGAACAGGGCGGCGCCGCGCGTGTTGGTCGCGAAATCGTAATCGTAGACGGCGAAGCGGCCGGTCTCGGCATTGGTGATGACGATGCCGCGGCTGGTATTGGTGATGAACCGCACCGAATCGATCACGCTGTCGTCCTCGCTGTTGCGGCGATTGTCGACCAGCTGGAGCGGCGATTGCGCGTCCGCGCGGTAGTAGATGCGCGTCCGGTGCTCGTCATAGTCGGCGCCGACCCGGACCACGCCGTTCGAATCCGCGAACCAGCTCCACACGCCCCGCACCGGCGGCTGGACCTCCACCGACGCGCCCGTAGCCAGATCGATCCGAAGGACCCGTGGACTGTGCTGGAGGTCCGCCAGGCTCGAAAGGAGGACGTAGCGGCCGATCGGATCGGTGAAGATCACGGTCTGGATGAACCCGCCGCCCGGGCCGAGCGCGGTGAGCTTTCGCGTCGACAGGTCGTAGCTCGTCACCTGCTGGAGCGGAATCTGGAGCTCTCCGAGCGAGAACACGGCCGACATGCTGATCAGCAGATGCGCGTCGCCGGCCCATTCGAAGCTTTGATTCCCGCCCGCCGGGATCAGCACCGGGTCCGAGGCCGCGCCGTGGTTGAGCGTCCAGATCGCAATCGATTCCTGGCCGCCGGAGGAGACCCGGGCCGCGACCTTCGTCCCGTCGGGCGAGATGAGCGCGTCGGACAGGAAGGGAAGGCGCGCGAAATCCTCCACGGACACCGGACCGTCCGGCGCGGCCGCGCTCATCGGCCCTGCCGCGGGAGCGGCTGTTGCCGCCGGAGCGGCTGCAGTCGGCGCGGCGGCCGGCGTCTGCGCGCCGAGCGGCGCGACAATCAGCAACGCGGCCGCGCCAAGTGGCGCGGTGAAAATCCTGAAGAAATGCATGAGCCCCGTATCCCTTGCGCAGGATAAGCGGAAGGCGGACCCACTGTAAAGACAGGAAAAAGGCCCGCCGGACCGAAGTCCAGCGGGCCTCAATCCTTACGTATCCGAAAGGATCAGCCGGCGTGACCCGCCAGGGCCGCGAGCAGGAGCAGGGCCACGATGTTCGTGATCTTGATCATCGGATTGACCGCCGGTCCGGCCGTGTCCTTGTAGGGATCGCCGACCGTGTCGCCGGTCACCGCGGCCTTATGGGCCTCGCTGCCCTTGCCGCCATAATTGCCGTCCTCGATATATTTCTTGGCATTGTCCCAGGCGCCGCCGCCCGAGGTCATCGAGATGGCGACGAACAGGCCCGAGACGATCACGCCGAGCAGCAAGGCGCCAAGCGCCGCGAAGCCCTGGTCGCGTCCCGCCACCGCATAGATGGCGAAGAACACGACGATCGGCGCCAGCACCGGCAGCAGCGAGGGGACGATCATCTCCTTGATCGCCGCGCGCGTCACGAGGTCGACGGTGCGGGCGTAATTGGGGCGGCTGGTGCCCGCCATGATCCCCGGATTGTCGCGGAACTGGCCGCGCACCTCCTCGACCACCGCGCCGCCGGCGCGGCCGACTGCGGTCATCCCCATCGAGCTGAATAGATAGGGGAGCAAAGCGCCGAGCAGCAGCCCCACCACGACATAGGGGTTGGAGAGGCTGAAATCGACGCCGTCTATGCCGATGCCGAGCTCGCCCGAATAACGCTGGAGGTCGGTCGTATAGGCGCCGAACAGGACCAGGGCGGCAAGGCCGGCCGAGCCGATCGCATAGCCCTTGGTCACCGCCTTGGTGGTGTTGCCGACCGCGTCGAGCGCGTCGGTGCGGACGCGGACGCTCTCGTCCATCCCCGACATTTCGGCGATGCCGCCGGCATTGTCGGTGACCGGGCCGTAGGCGTCGAGCGCGACGACCATGCCGGCCAGCGCCAGCATCGCCGTCGCCGCGAAGGCGATGCCGATCAGGCCTGCGAGCTGGAAGGACAGGATGATGCCGACGCAGATGACGAGGGTCGGCAGCGCCGTCGATTCCTGGCTGATCGCCAGGCCCTGGATGACGTTGGTGCCGTGGCCCGTCTGCGAGGCGCGGGCGATCGACTGGACCGGGCGGTAATTGGTGCCCGTATAATATTCGGTGATCCAGACGAGCAGGCCTGTGACGCCGAGGCCGACCAGGCTGGTGTAGAACAGGTACATGGCCGGGAACGACTTCTCGCCCAGCGGGCCGACCGAATAGGTGATGGTCTGGTTGAGGTCGCCGAGCACATATTGGGCGCCGAAATAGAGGGCCGGGATCGAGAGCAAAGCGGTCACGATGAAGCCCTTGTAGAGCGCGCCCATGATCGATTGCTTGCCGCCGAGGCGGACGAAATAGGTGCCGATGATCGAGGTGATGATGCAGGCGCCGCCGATGATCAGCGGCAGGCTCATCAGCGCCAGCATCTGCGCGGGCGCGGCGGTGACGAGCAGGGCGATCAGCACCATGGTCGCGCCGACGGTGACGACATAGGTCTCGAACAGGTCGGCGGCCATGCCCGCGCAGTCGCCGACATTGTCGCCGACATTGTCGGCGATCACCGCCGGGTTGCGGGGATCGTCCTCGGGAATGCCGGCCTCGACCTTGCCGACCAGGTCGGCGCCGACGTCGGCGGCCTTGGTGAAGATGCCGCCGCCCAAGCGGGCGAAGATCGAGATCAGCGAGGCGCCGAAGGCGAGCGAGACCAAGGCGTCGGTGACGTCGCGCGAATTGGGCTCATGATGCTGGACGCCGACCAGGACGTAGAAGAAGACCGAGATGGCGAGCAGAGCGAGGCCGGCGACGAGCATGCCGGTGATCGCGCCCGAGCGGAAGGCGACGGTGAGGCCGCCCTGCAGGCTGGTCCGCGCCGCCTCGGCGGTGCGGACGTTGGCGCGGACCGAGATGTTCATGCCGATGAAGCCGGCCACGCCCGAGAGGATGGCGCCGACCATGAAGCCGACGGCCTCGGTGATCCCGAGGAAATAGCCGACCAAAGCGGCGACCACGACACCCACGATGGCGATGGTCGTATACTGGCGGGCGAGATAGGCCTTGGCGCCTTCCTGGATCGCCTCGGCGACGGCCTGCATCCGCTCGTTGCCGGCGGAGGCGCGCAGCACCTGCATGGAGGTGATGATGCCGTACAGCACGGCGACGAGGCCGCAGCCTATGGCGATGAGCACAACGGTCATGAAACTTCCTTCCCCTGTATTTGAACGGGCGCGCATGGGGCGCCCCCGGACGCGCGCGGCTCCGGTGTGGCGCGCGCTTTACGGGGGATGAACGCAGGTTTCAACCGTTCGTGCCGGAGGGTCCACCGGCCCCCTCGGCGCCATGCTCGAAGCCGAGGCGCGGCGGCAGCGGCACCGGCGCGCCGCCCTCGCTGAGCGCGAGCCCCGCGCCCGCGACGCAGATGCCGATCCGCGAGAAGGGCAGGCCGAGCTCCTCGGCGAGCGCGAGCAGGGCCGGCGCGCGCTCGGGCGCGGCGGCGAAGAGCAATTCATAATCGTCGCCGGCGGTGACCGCGTCGAGCCGGGCCTCGCCGCAGGCGGCGAGAAAGGCGTCGGAGAGCGGCACCGAATCGAGCGCGATGTCGATCCCGCAGCCGCTCGCCGCCGCCATCCGCGCGGCGTCGATCAGCAGCCCGTCGGAGACGTCCATCATCGCACGCACCATCGGCGCCAGCCGCTCGCCGGCCTCGAGCCGCGGGCGCGGATTGCGGTAGCGCTCTATCAGCGCCTCGGATCGGGCAAGCGCGTCTCTCAGCGCTCTCAGCCCGGCGCCCGCATCGCCGATCGTGCCGCTGACCCAGAGATGATCGCCGGGCCGCGCGCCCGTCCGCGACGGCACCGGGCCCATGGCGCGGCCGATCGCGGTCAGGCCGAGCACGCGCGCCGGCGCCGAGACCGTGTCGCCGCCGAGCAGGGGCAGAGCGAAGGCGGCCAGCGCGGCCGCCAGCCCGTCGGCAAATTGCTTGTCCCATTGCGCGTCGCCCAGGGTGAAGCCGAGCAGGGCGCCGATCGGCCGCGCGCCCTTGGCGGCGAGGTCCGACAGGTTCACCGCCACCAGCTTCCAGGCGACGTCGGCGGGCGGGTCGCCGGGCAGATAATGGACCCCCTCGACGATCATGTCGTGGGTGAGGACCAGGGTCGCGCCGCCGACCTCGAGCACCGCCGCGTCGTCGCGCAGGGCGCGCGCCGCCGGGTCCGTCGCGAGCGCGCGCAGGGATTCGATGAAGGCGGTCTCGCCCATCCAGCCGCTATAGGGACCGGCGGCCCGCCCGGCTACGCGCCCGGCTCAGGCCTCGTTGGTCGAGAGCACGCCCCCGGCGCTGGCGGTCACCGCGCCGCCCGCCAGCGGCCCGGAGGTCGCCGGCCGCCGGATCGCGACGAGCCGGCTCTTGGCGACGCGCGTCACGCTGACGCTGTCGCTCTGGTTGCCGCCGAGCACGTGATAGGCGCCCGAATCCTCACCGTGATAGAAGCCGACATGGCCCTTTCCCGAGCTCGGGGATTCGCGCCAGAAGACCAGGATCGCGCCCGGCGCCTCCTCCGCCGCCTCGCCGAACCGCGCCCAGTTGCGCGCGCCGAGCGGGTTGGCCGGCAGCGGCTCCTCGGTCAGGGTAGAGCCGATGCAATGGGCGACGAACAGGCCGCACCACGGAATGTCGTCGTGCGGATAGTCGATCCCGAGCTGGTCGGCCCAATCGATGATCGTCGGATTGTCCTTCGAGCCCGGTCCTTCGCGGAGGCCGAGCAGCCTCTTGGCCTCCTCGTACCAGACCGCGGGCGCAGCGTCGGCCGCGGCGGAAGGCGCGCCGCCGATCGCGGGCGCTCCGCCGCCGAACAGCTTGCCCATCGTGTTGGGGCCGACCACGCCGTCGACGGTCAGGCCGTTGGCGCTCTGGAAGGCTCTGACCGCCTTGATCGTGTTGCGGCCCCAGATGCCGTCAATCCCGCCGGGATCGAAACCCTTGTTGCTGAGGGCCGTTTGAATATCGCGCACCGAAGCCATGAATCCCTCCCCAATGAAACGAGTCGTAACAATGAGTAGAAGGCCGCCGGCGGCGGGAAGGAGTCAAGCGCTTATTCGGCCTTGTTGCTTGCGCGCACCTGCCGCGCCAAGGCATCGAGCAGGCCGTTGACGAAGCCCGTCTCGCGCGCATCGTAAAAGGCCTTGGCGACGTCGACATATTCGTTGATCACCGTGCCCGCTGGAACGTCGGCGCGGGCGACCAGCTCATAGGCGCCGGCGCGCAGGATCGCCTTCATCGGCTTGTCGAGCCGGGCCAGGGTCCAGCCGGCGCCGAGCTTGCCGGCGATGAGCCCGTCCAGCTCCTCGCGCCGCGCGTCGGCGCCGCGCACCACATCGTCGAAGAAATCGACCTCGGCTTCGGCATATTCCATGCCGTCGATCGTTGCGCCGAGCCGGTGGTGGTGGAATTCGTGGAGCAGCCTTGGGATCGGAATCGCCTCCATCTCCTGCTGGTATAGCGCCTGCACGGCGGCGAGCCGGGCGGCGGAGCGCGAGCGGGAGCGTTTGGGCGTCGTGGCCATGGCGCGGGGCCATAGCGGCCGCACGGCCCCTTCTCTACCCCTCGTAGAGCGTGCCCTCCTCGACGAAGCAGAGCGGATTGCCCCATGGGTCGTCGGCGTAGAAGCTGCGCTCGCCCCAAGGGCGGACCGTCGGCGCGCCGGCCGGCGTCCCGTGGACATCCTCGCCGGAGAGGCAGCCCAGCGCCGCCGCTTTGGCATGGACCGCATCCAGATCCGCGACCGCGAAGTACAGCGCCTTGGCGGCCGGGTGCGGCGCCGGGACCTGGACGACCTGCAAGGTCACGCCGCCCGCGTTCAGATAGACGCGCGCTCCCATTTGCGGCCGCGCCTCGAGGCCGAGCAGCTCGGCATAGAAAGCGGCGGCGCGGTCAATGTCGCCCACCTCCAGATTGAGCCGGAACAGGCGGGGCGTGTCGCTGGTCATCATGGAGCTCCTCTGCTGTCACGGGGTCGCGCTCGAACCAGCCGAGCCAGTCGCGGACCAGAGCGAGCCGGGTCCGGTCGAGCGCGTAGAGCCGGGTGCGGCCGCTGCGCTGGTGGCGGAGCAGGCCGGCCGCCTCCAGCGCCTGCAAATGCCGGGTGGTCGTCGGCCAGGCATGGGCGAACAGGCCGGCGATCGCCCCCGCGCTCATCTCGCCGCCGGCGAAGTTGAGGCTGATCAATATCCGCCGCCGCGCGGGATGCGCGAGCGCGGTGAAGACGGCCTCATAAGTGTCCTGCATGCGCGACATTTAGCACAGGCGCTAAATGTCATCAAGCCACGGTCGCCTCGTGGATGAAGTCGCGGATCGCCGCGGCGACGGTTCCGGGCTGCTCCCAGGGGACGAAATGGCCGGCGTCGGGAATCGTGACGATGCGCAGATCCTCGACCAGGTCGGAGAGGCCGTCGAGCTGGACCGGCAGCAAGGCGGTGTCGCGCATCGCCCAGAGCACCAGGGTCGGCACCGCGATCCCGGGGAAGGGGGCCCGGGTCCAGAGCGGCGCATGCGCCTCCTCGCCGACCTGCGGCACGACGATCTCGCTCGCGCGGTACCAGTTCAGCATCGCGGTCAGCGCCCCCGGCCGGCCCCAGTCGTCGAGATAGGCACGGCGCTCCTCGTCGGAGAGCAGGGAGATGTCGGCATGGCTGGCGAAGGTCTTGGAGAAGAAGGTCTCCAGCCCCATCGCCTCGATCCCCTTTTCCATCAGCGGGTTTCGAAAGGCGTTGATATATTGCGAGGCGGCGCGCTGGGCGGGATCGTCGAACAGGCTCTTCTGGAAGACGAGAGGATGGGGCGCATTGACGATGACCAGCCGCGAGAGCCGGTCCGGGTGCCGGAGCGCGGCCAGCCAGGCGACCGCGCCTCCCCAATCGTGGCCGACCAGGGTGAAGCGCTCCAGGCCGAGCGCGTCGGCGAGCGCGATCAGATCCTCGAGGATGAGGTCGGTCTTGTAGGCCTCGACCTCCTGCGGCTTGTCCGACGCGCCGAACCCGCGCTGGTCGGGGGCGATCACCCGGAAGTCTCGGGCGAGGTCGGGCGCCACGCCGCGCCAGGTGCGGTGCGATTCGGGAAAGCCGTGGAGGAGGAGGATCGGCTCGCCGTCGGCGCGGCCGCCGGCCTGCACCTCGAGGGTCATTCCGGTCGGCAGCGCGACGCGATCAAGCGCGAGCAGGCTCATCTTCCCCTCCCATGCCGGTACGCCTATCGGGCAGCCTATGCACAGCTCTCTGCTCGTCGTCGACGATTTCCTCGACAATGCCGAAGGCCTGCGCGAAGCGGCGCTGCGGCTCACCTATCCGGACCAGCAGGGCGCCTTCCCGGGGCGCAACTCGCTGGAGCGGATCAACATCGAGGGCCTTTCGGGCGAGGTCTCCCGCCTCCTCGGCGAGCCGCTGCGGCCGATCGATCCGCTCGAATCCCATGCCAAGTGCCGGATCACCCTGGCCGCCGACGTCGGCCGCGCCAAGGTCCATATCGATCACAGCCACTGGTCGGGGATCCTCTATCTGAGCCGGCCCGAGGACAGCAGAGGCGGGACCGATTTCTTCCGCCACATCCCCACCAACAGCGATCGCGCGCCGATGTACGAGGAGGGGCTCGGCCATATGGGCTTCGCCTCCTATGAGGAGATGCACCGGGCGATCATCGAGAAGGACAGCCTCGACGATTCGAAATGGGAGCGCAACATGAGCGTGCCGATGCGCTTCAACCGGCTGCTCCTGCTTCGCCCCTGGCTCTGGCACACCGCCGGCCCCGGCTTCGGCGACCGGCTCGAGAACGGCCGGCTCGTCTATCTGATGTTCTTCGCTTCGGCGCGTCCTCCCGGCGCGCCGGCACGTCAGGGATAGCTCACCGTCATCGGCACTTCGGGCAGCGGGATATGCTCGTCATGGTCGTCGGGCGGCAGCGCGAAGCGGCCCGCCTTCCAGTCCGCCTTGGCCTCTTCGATCCGGTCGCGGCGCGAGGAGACGAAGTTCCAGAAGACATGGCGCGGGCCGTCGAGCGGGGCGCCGCCGCAGAGCATGATATGGCCGCCCGTCTCGGAGCGCAGGGTCGCGCGGATTCCGGGACGGAGCACGTAGAGCGCGGAGCGCTCGAGCGGGACGCCGTCCAGCGCCGCCGCGCCCTCGGCGACGTAGAGCGCGCGCTCGTCGGCCTCCGGGTCGATCGGCATCGCGCCGCCGGGCGCGAGGTGGATGTCGGCATAGATGGTCGGGCTGTGGCAGGTGACCGGCGCGGTCTCGCCCCAAAGCGAGCCCATGACGATGCGCGCTTGGGCGCCGTCGCCCTCGACCAGCGGCAGCTCGTCCTTGGCGACATGCTCGAAGGCCGGATCCATCTCCTCCCCGGCGCTGGGCAGCGCGATCCAGGTCTGGATTCCGGACAGGGTCGGCCCGTCGGGACGGAGCGACGCGGGCGAGCGCTCGCTATGGGTGATGCCGCGCCCCGCCGTCATCAGATTGACCGCGCCGGGTTCGATCGTGGCGAAGGTGCCGAGCGAATCGCGATGGTCGATCGCGCCGGCGAACAGATAGGTGACCGTGGCGAGATTGATGTGCGGGTGCGGCCGCACGTCGATCCCGGTGCCAGCCGCCAGCTTCGCCGGTCCCATCTGGTCGAAGAAGATGAACGGCCCGACCGTCGTGCGCGCGCGGTGCGGCAGCGTGCGATGGACCTTGAACCCGCCGAGATCGTGGGTGGTCGGGAGCAGGGTCTGGAGGAAAAGATCGTCGGCCATGTCAGTCTCCGTCGTCGATGTCTCCTAGCATGTCGAGCAGGTTTTCGGGGAAGATCGGTTCGCCGGGGTCGGCGAGCTCCGCGCGGGTGAACCAGCGCCACTCGCGCATCACCAGCCGCTCGAGCGCGCTGTGGCCCGATGCCACGATCTCGGGGGCGTCGGCGCGGACCAGGAAATAGCGTTCGTCGGCGCGGACCGGCACGCCCTCGAAGGTGACGAACTCGGCCAGCCCGCGCGCGACCTCGGCTCCGCAGTCGAGGTCGAGCCCGGTCTCCTCCCGGAGCTCGCGCCGCGCGGCCGCCGCGAACGTCTCGCCCGGATCGAGCGCGCCGCCCGGCGTCGCCCAATAGGTCTCGCGCCCGGGGAGGTGGAAGCGGAAGAGGAGCAGGCGGCCTTCGCCGTCGAGCAGCAGGATCCGCGCCGACGGCCGCTCGGCGCGACCGCCGGTCACGCCGCGTCGAGCTCTGGATAATGGCGGAACAGGCCGTCCTCGTTGAATGGGAGGCGGCGCGCGCTGTGCAGATAGTCCTGAAGCTCGGGCAGGCTTCGCACCCGCTCGCGAACGGCAGTGATCAGTTTAATGTCGGCCGCCAGCGTCGCCATCCTTTTGGGGAAGGCATAAGCAAGTCCTTCCATGAGCTGGAACAGCGAGAGGTCCACGTAGGTCCACGCATCGCCCATGAGCCATGGGCAGCCATGCGACGCGAGATGCTCGAAATAGCTGAGATATTTGGGCATCCGGGCCTCGCGAAAAGCCTTGGCCGCGCGAACCGCTTCCGGCTTCTGGTCGTGATAATAGAGGCCTGAGGCGACCGGATGATGGACGTTGTGCGCCTCGACGACCATGTCGGCGATCGTGAGCTGGAGCGTGTGGGCGAAGTAGCGGGCGGCTTCGACCTTGGGGCCGAGATGCCGGTCGCCCAGGAAGAGCAGGATGTTCGCGGTCTGAGCGATACAGAGGTCGCCGGCGACGAGGTAGGGAGGCGCGAATGGCTCCTGGTTGGTCCGGCACGTCATGTCCGCGATCATCGCCGAATCGCCTTCCTCGCGGGCGCGGTCGCGATAGGGGATGCCCCCGGCCTCCAGCGCCAGCCGGATGAACTCGCCGCGCCCCGGTATCCCGGTCCAATACCAGAGATCGTAGGTCATCCACCTTCGCCCGGCGCCCGCGCCCGGATCGCCAGCGCATGGATGCGCTCCGCCATCAGGTCGCCAAGCGCGGCGTTGACCGCGCGCTGGCGCTCCAGCCGGCTCATCCCGGCGAAAGCGGGCGCTTCGATCTCGACGGTGAAATGGCTTTCGCCGCTGCCGTCGTCGCCGGCATGGCCGCGATGCTTCGCGCTGTCGTTGATCACGCTGAGGCTGGTGGGCGCGAGCGCGGCGCGCAGGCGCTGCTCGATTTCTTGGGCGACGGGACCGGTTAAAGCGCTGCTCATTTGCGCTATATAGAAGGGTCGCAGGAGAAAGGCAGCAAGGGTGGCGAGCGCGGGCAAGAGGTTTCACGGACGGGTCGAAGGGGCGGCGCAGACCTGCGCCGAGCCCGGCTGCGACGCGCCCGGAGAGTTTCGCGCGCCCGGCCCGCACCGTCCCGATTTCAATGGCCCGGGCGACTGGCGCTGGCTCTGCCTCGACCATGTCCGCGCCTTCAACAGCGGCTACAATTATTTCGACGGGATGAGCCCGGAGGAGATCAGCGAGGCGCAGAGCCCTTATGGCGGCTGGGAGCGCGAGACCCGCGCTTTCGGCACGGCCGGCGCGTCGCCGCCGCCGCGCTGGTCCGATTTCGTCGATCCGCTCGACGCGATCGGCGCCCGCTTCGCCCATCGCGGCCCGCGCGCGCGCGCCGACGGGCGCGCGGTCAGCGAAGGCGACCGCAGGCATTTGCGGACGCTCGGCCTCGATCTCGACGCCGATCGCCGCGATCTTCGCACCCGCTATGCCGAGCTGGTCCGCCGCTACCATCCCGACCGCAACGGCGGCGACCGCAGCCACGAGAAAGCATTGCAGGCGGTGATCGAGGCTTATACGGCGCTCAAGGGCCGGCCGATCTTCGCCTGACCCGCAAGCCTATCGCGCGCGAAACCCAGAGAAAGAGCATGGCAGACATACCCAATGTGAACCCCGACAGCCGCTCGGCGACGGTGATGGACGCGCCCGACCGGATCGTGAAGGTGCGCGACGTCTTCGGGATCGACAGCGACATGGAGGTCCCCGCTTTCTCGGAAGCCGACGAGCGCGTCCCCGATCTCGATCCCGCCTACGTCTTCGATCCCGATACGACGCTGGCCATCGCCGCGGGCTTCGCCAAGAACCGTCGGGTGATGGTCCAGGGCTATCACGGCACCGGCAAGTCGACCCATATCGAGCAGGTCGCGGCGCGCCTCAACTGGCCGACCATCCGCATCAATCTCGATGCCCATATCAGCCGCATCGACCTGGTCGGCCGCGACGCGATCGTGCTGCGCGAAGGCCAGCAGGTCACCGAGTTCCGCGAGGGGCTGTTGCCCTGGGCGCTGCAGACGCCGACCGCCCTGGTGTTCGACGAATATGATGCCGGCCGGCCCGACGTGATGTTCGTCATCCAGCGCGTGCTGGAGACCGAGGGCAAATTGACCCTGCTCGACCAGAACCGGGTGATCCGTCCCCATCCCTATTTCCGGCTGTTCGCCACCACCAACACGGTCGGGCTCGGCGACACGACCGGCCTCTATCACGGCACCCAGCAGATCAACCAGGGCCAGATGGACCGCTGGAACATCGTCGTGACCCTCAATTATCTCCCGGCCGAGACCGAGGCGCGGATCGTCCTCGCCAAGTCGGGCGAGTACGACCATGAGGGCGGCCGCTCGGAGGTCGAGCGGATGATCAAGGTCGCCGAGCTCAGCCGCCAGGGCTTCGTCAACGGCGACATCTCGACCGTGATGAGCCCGCGCACGGTGATTAGCTGGGCGCAGAACGCGCTCATCTTCGGCGACGTCGGCTTCGCCTTCCGGCTCACCTTCCTCAACAAATGCGACGAGGCCGAACGGGCGACCGTGGCCGAATATTATCAGCGCGTGTTCGGCAAGGACCTGCCCGAAAGCGTGGTGGGGAAAGCGTGAGCGCGCCCGGCGGGCCCCTTCCCGCGTCATGCATGAGGGCCGCAACCTTCGCCTTTTGCCTCTTGTGCCTCGGCGCCGCGCCGGCGCCGCTCGGCCCCTATCGGGTCGAGCTCCCGACCCTGATCGTGTTGCCGGCCGGACCCGGGCCCGGCGACGAACGGACGCTGAGCCCGGGCGATTCCATCCTGGTCGGCCGGCTCGGTCTTGAGAGCGCCGCAATCCTGTCTGCGCCGATCGATATCGTCGTCGCCGGCGAGACAGTCCGTGCGCGGGCCGGCGCCGTTCTGATGAGCGCTCACGCGCGGGGCGGCGCGCTGGCGAACCTGCGCGATCCGCGCGTCTTCTGCCAGCGGCCTTATCTGCCGGCCCGGCGCTACGGCCCGGGCTATGAGAGGCCGGTCAACGATCTCCGCTTCCCTTTGACGATTCAGGCGTGCTTCGTCGATCGGGACGGCGATTCCCGACTCGATTTCGCCTTCATGGCGGGCACCGGCTGGCCGGAAGATCGCGCGGCCGTTCCGCTTCCTCAGATACCCTATCAGATGCGGACCGACATACCTTTTGGGGATAAGGCGGAGGTGCGCCTCGTCTACGTTCAGGCGATGCTGTTCTCCTCGGCCAAGCTCAACATGCAGGTGCTGATCGATGGCGATGATGTCGGGCTGACCCGCGTCAGGCTGCCCGGAGAAAATGGCCGGCCGCACTGGTCGGACGGGTCGCAGACGCTGTCCGGAAGCAGCTATCCAAGGACGATCGGGTTCGGTCAGGCGCAGGTCGAGGTCCTTGCCTATGATGCTCAGGCCCGGACCGCCCGCATCCGCCTGATCCGAGGCTTCCCGCGTTCCGAAATCGCGCTCGAGGCCCTGAGCGGGGCCGGCGTCACCGCGTTCCGGAACTGACATGGCCGAAGACAATCCCCTCGAATCCTTCCGCCTGGCGCTGGCCGGGGCGACGCGGGCGATCGCGCGGGACGGCGAGGTCGAGCTCGGCTTCACCAGCGACGTCCCCGCGGTCAACGGCAAGAGCGTCAAGGCGCCGATGCCGGGCCGCTCCATCTCGCTGAAGGAGGCGGGCGAGGCGCGGGGCTTCGCCGACGCGGCGGCGCTGAGGCTCCGGCACCACAATCCGAAGCTGCACCAGCGCAGCGCGCCCGGGGACGAGGTCGCGCGCGCCGTGTTCGACGCGGCCGAGCAGGCGCGGGTCGAGGCGCTGGGCGTACGCGGCATGGCGGGCGTGCGCGCCAATCTTGCCGAGCTCGCCGAGATGCGCCTGCGGACCGATCCCCTGGTGCGGGCGCGCAGCCGCGAGGAGGTGCCGCTGGGCTCGGCGATCGGGCTGATGGTGCGCGAGCGGCTGACCGGCGACGCCCCCCCCGAGGCCGCGCGCGCCGGAATGAAACTGGTGAGCGACTGGATCGAGGAGAAAGCGGGCGCGGACCTCGATGCGCTCGGCCTCGCGATCGACGACCAGGCGGCGTTCGCGGCGCTGGCGACCAAGCTGCTGCGCGACCTCGAGCTGGTCGAGGGCGATGCGGCGGCCGATCTCGATCCCGATTCCGGGGACGAAGGGGAGGGCGAGGAGGAAGCGGAGGGCGGCGACCAGGACGAGCAGAATCAGGAGGACGAGGCCGGCGGCCGCGGCGAGGCCGAGATACGCGGCGAGCAGGACCAGAGCGGCGAGGAGTCGAGCGAAAGCGAATGGGCCGAGGACGATCTGGCCGATCAGTCGGACGGGCTCGGCGAGGAGGGCGAGGAGGGGATGCTGCCGGTCCGCCCCAATCGCCCGCTTTCCGATCTGCCGCCCAGGTTCGACTATCGGGTGTTCACCCCCGCTTATGACGAGGAGGTGCAGGCGGGCGCTTTGTGCGACGAGGAGGAATTGGGGCGGCTGCGCGCCTATCTCGACCAGCAGCTCGTCCACCTGCAGAGCGCGGTCACCAAGCTCGCCAACCGGCTGCAGCGGCGGCTGATGGCGCAGCAGTCGCGCAGCTGGGAGTTCGACCAGGAGGAGGGGCTGCTCGACGCCGCGCGCCTCGCCCGCGTCGTCGTCAACCCGGTCCACTCGCTCTCCTACAAGGTCGAGCGCGACACCGAGTTCCGCGACACGATCGTCACCCTCCTGCTCGACAATAGCGGCTCGATGCGCGGGCGGCCGATCTCGATCGCGGCGATCAGCGCCGACATCCTCGCCCGCACGCTCGAACGCTGCGGGGTCAAGGTCGAGATATTGGGCTTCACCACCCGCGCCTGGAAGGGCGGCCAGAGCCGCGAGAAATGGCTCGCGGACGGACGGCCGCCCAATCCCGGCCGGCTCAACGACCTTCGCCACATCGTCTACAAGGAGGCCGACGAGCCCTGGCGCCGCGCCCGCCGCAATCTCGGCCTGATGATGCGGGAGGGGCTTCTGAAGGAGAATATCGACGGCGAGGCCCTGCTCTGGGCCCACCAGAGGCTGATCGGCCGCGTCGAGGAGCGCAAGATATTGATGGTGATCTCGGACGGCGCTCCGGTCGACGATTCGACCCTGTCGGTGAACAGCGGCACCTATCTCGAGCGCCATCTGCGCCAGGTCATCGCCTGGATCGAATCGCGCTCGCCGGTCGAGCTGGTCGCGATCGGCATCGGCCACGACGTCACCCGCTATTATGAGCGCGCGGTCACGATCATGGACGCGGAGCAGCTCGGCGGCACGATGATCGAGCAGCTCGCCAGCCTGTTCGACGCCCCCGTCGAGCGGCGCTAGGATCGGGTGTGAGGGCCTGAATGTTCAACACGATCGAAAATGTGCTGACCGCCGCCGAGCTCGCGGAGCTGCGCGGGATCGCGGCGCGCGCTCAGTTCATCGACGGGCGGATCAGCGCGCCGGGCGCGCCGGTGAAGAACAACCGGGTGCTGGGCGACCGCGCCTTGTTCGACCGGGCGGCCCAGATCGTCGCCGACGCGCTCTTCCGCAGCGAGGATTTCCGGGTCTTCGCCTTCCCCAAGGCGATGACCCCGCCCGTCCTCACCCGCTACGGCAAAGGCATGTATTACGGTACGCACACGGATACGGCCTTCATGCCGCAGCCGACGCGCCTGCTGCGCAGCGACCTCTCCTGCACGGTCTTTCTCAGCGATCCCGAAGATTATGAAGGCGGCGAGCTCGTCACCCGCTTCGGCACTGCCGAGCTCCGGCTGCGCGCGCCGGCCGGCGCCGCGATCGTTTATCCCTCCACCACCCTGCACCGCGTCGAGGAGGTGACCAACGGCGAGCGGCTCGTCGCCCTCACCTTCATCGAAAGCCGGATCCCGGATGGCGAACAAAGGGAATTGCTCTACGAGCTCGGCGAGATCGCCGCGATCGCCGGCGAGAAGATGGACATCGACACCTATACCCGCCTGCAGCGCGTCCAGCAGAACCTCATGCGCAAATGGGG
>Ga0070686_100000057_pt1 | contig 87468 bp, 65 predicted proteins | sample KBSS23LmetaG_FD_65654 | JGI IMG/M metagenome (GOLD analysis project Ga0070686, IMG submission 65654) | Switchgrass rhizosphere microbial communities from Kellogg Biological Station, Michigan, USA - KBS S2-3L metaG | ecosystem: Host-associated > Plants > Roots > Rhizosphere ...
TGGTGGGCGAATCCCTCTTCCCTCATCAGGAGCACGGTCCTCTCCTTCCAACTCAGCCGGTCGAGCGCCACACGTACGATCTTGCGGCGCTCCGCGCTCTCCGCGGCATCGTCGGGCCCCGGCCCCACGTCGCCCATGGGGGCGCGGTCGGGCGACCCCATCAGCAGCGTCATCCACCGGGCACGGGCTCGCGCGGTGTCGCGCACCACGTTGGTGGCCACGGCGAAGAGCCATGCGCGCACGTGCCGGTCCTGCGGAGGACGTTCGACGAGCCGAACGAACGCTTCCTGCGCCGCGTCCGCTGCCAGGTCCGCGTCGCCGGTGAGGCGCACGAGGTACCTGTACAGGCCGTCGTAATGCTCCAGGAAGAGTTGCGTGACGTTCAAGCGCTCTTCCGAGGGGGTCATGGTTTCCAAAGGCGTGAGACGCGTTCGTTGCTGCCGTGCGCTCTCGGGGCCAGCCGTGGAACGAGCCGGGCGGCGCGTTTCTGACCGGCGGCGCCGCGGAGGCGGCAAGGGACGTGGGGCGATGGCGGAGAAGAGCCTGCGGACCGCCGCGCGGCTCGCGCGCGCGGCGTTGGTTGAACGATAACGCCCGGGCGCATGCGTCGGGAGGGAGCGGCGGCGGGTTGCCGCACCCGTACCGCCATCGGGTGCCGGCCCGCGGCGAAACGGGCGGCTGTGGCGGCGTGCGACGACGGCCGCGGGAGCCGTAACGCGCGGGGTTTGACGGGAAACAAGGGGCTGGTTATCTATGGAGGAACACACGTTTCCAACCCATCCCCGTTCCGCCCGGCGTTCGCCCGCGCCGGTGCCGCCCTTCGCGGCCGGAGCACGCACCCCAGTCTCGGCCGGCACACACCCATGGGACGCAAGACCCCCACGCGCATCGCCGCGTGGACCCTGGCGCTGCTCGCGCTGGGCGCCGCGCCGCTCGCCGCGCAGCGGCTGGCGCCGCAGATCAGCACGGCGCCGCACCATCCCGGCTTCCGCGACGCGGGCGCGGGAACGGCCACGCTGGGGTACGCCGCGCCGGCCTACGTGAGCCGCGACCAGCCGCGCTCGGCCGGGCTGTTCTACACCAGCGGCCAGGCGGCGCCGCTCGGCTTCGTGCAGGTGGACGCCACCGACGCCTCGGGCGATGCTCCGCAGCGGATGACCATCCAGGTGGTGAACCCCTGGGGATCGGCGGTCACGCCGGAGCTGAGCTTCGCCGCGGGGTCGGGCGCCAGCCGCCTGGCCGCCACGTGGGACGCATCGTCGTACACCAGCGGCGCGCTCGTGCACACGGTGATCGTGCGCAGCTACTGGGCCGACGGGACGATGCGGGAGAGCTCGGCGGGGGTGCGGGTGGTGATCGTCAACGAGGCGGCCAGCCCGTTCGGCGCCGGGTGGGCGATGGCCGGGCTGCAGCGCCTGAGCGTGCAGAGCGACGGCGTGTTCGCGCTCAACGGCGACGGCTCGGGGTCGTTCTTCGCCACCTGCGCGGGGTGCGGGTTCACGTCGCCCGAGGGTGACTTCAGCACCCTGGCGGTGAACGCCGGCGGCGGCTATACCCGCAGCTATCCCGACGGCTCGCGCGTGGTGTTCCTGGCCAGCGGGGTGATGAGCTATCGCGAGAACCGGCTGGGAGAGCGCGACACGTACGCCTGGGGCTCCACCCCGGGAGGCGTGTCGGTCCCCCTTTCGCTGACCGACCCCATCGGCAAGCAGATCACCTTCGGCTACACGGGCGGGTACCTGACCTCGATCACCGATCCCGGCGGTCGGGTGTCGCAGGTGCAGTACAGCGGAACCGACGTATACCGGATCGTGCGCCCCGACAACCGCGCGGAGTTCACCGCCACCTACGCGGGGCACCAGCTCGGCGGGTGGAACGACGCCGCGGGCGGGCGCTGGGACGTGGCCTACGACCGGGGCGGCGCGCTGTCGTCGGTCACGGCGCCGCAGGTGGCCACCACCGACGCGGGCGCCACTCGGCCGGTCACCCTCCTCCACTCGCTGATGGACGCCGTGCTGGTGCAGCCCGGCTACGGCTCGGGCGGGCAGCCGGCCTCGCCGCGGGTGCTCCCCGCCAACGTGCGCGTGAGCGCGAGCGACCCGCGCGGCAACGTGGTCCGCGCGATGGTGGACCGCTACGGTGCCCCCACGCGCGTGGAGGAGCCGTACGGCCGCGTGACGGTGATCGATCGCAACGCACACGGCCAGGTCACCCGCACGGTCAGCCCCACGGGGCACACCACCACCGCCACCTGGAACGGCGTGGAGCTCACCCAGGTGGTGGACCAGACGGTGCACGACAGCGCCACCACCGACTACGAGCACACCTGGCACCAGCCCACCTACGTGCGCCACGGCCTGCAGCGCGACTCGGCCTATTACAACGCGGCCGGCGTGCTGGACAGCACGGTGAGCCTGGGCGGCGGCACCCGGCGCACGCAGCGGTACTCGTACTGGCCCGACGGGCGTCTCTACGCCGTCACCGACCCCGAGGGGCACGGCTCGTTCTACAGCTACGAGGGCGCCGTGAACGGCAAGCTGGACAACCTTGTGGCCGTGGAGACGGGCGTTCCCGGGTACTCCACCAACCGCGTGACCCAGTACGCGCACGACGCGCTGGGGCGCGACACCATGGTCACTTCGCCGAACGGCGACCGGTCACGCGTGGCGTACGACGCCCTGAACCGGGTGGTCCGCTCCACCGACCCGCTGGGCAACTCCACGGCCTTCGCGTTCGACTCGCTGGGGCTGGCGTCGGTGACCGACGCGAAGAGCCAGGTGTACCGTTTCGCCCGCAACGCCCTGGGCTGGGTGGTGAGCGAGACCGACCCGCGCAACGCCTCCAGCGCCTACCAGTACGACCGGGCGGGGAACGGCACCGGCTTCACCAACCGCCGTGGGCAGACGGTGTCCCTGTCGTACGATTCGTTGAACCGCGCCGTCACCCGCAACGCGGCCGGGGCGGTGACCACGTGGAGCTACGACCCGGCCGGGCTGTGGAGCCAGGCCGCCAACGCCGAGAGCACCGACCGGGCCGAGTTCGACGCCGGCGGGCGCCTGCAGCGCACGATCGTCACCCGTGGCGCCAACACCTACCGGCTCGAGAACGCGCTCGACGTGCAGGGACGGCGCACCATGCTCTCGGTGGCCGGGCCCTGGCTGGGCACCTACGGCATGGCCACGCACTACGACGACCGCTCGCAGCCCGACACCGTGGTCGACTTCGGCGGCGGCCGCACGGTGATGGGCTACGACGGCGACGGGCTCTGGACCGGGCCGGTGCTGCCGATGAACAGCTCGTTCGGGTTCTGGATCTCGCGCAGCTACGTGTCCACGCACGTCCCCGCGCAGATCGCCCATCCGCCCGCGGTGGCCGACGTGCTGAACACCAGCTACAGCCTGAACAAGAACGGGCTGCTCGCCGCGCGCGGGCAGCGCTTCAGCGAGTACTACGCGATCGGCACGCGGGTGACCAGCTACACCTACGACCGTCTGGGCCAGCTGACGAAGGCCGACGTCAACGAGTTCTACGACTCGGACGGTGCACCCTGCACCGGGGTGGAGCCGAACATGGGCAGGTGCATGCCCTCCACCGGCACCGGGATCCCGTACTGGGTGGAGCAGCGCACCTACGCGTGGGACGCGGCGGGGAACCCGGTGGGCACCAATTTCACGGTGGAGAACGGCAACCGGCTCGCCCGCACCAATCCGTTCAACCTGGAGTACGACGCCGACGGCAACCTGACGCGGAAGTACCGCACCGACCAGTTCGCCTTCGACCAGCGTCTGTTCTGGAACGCGCTGGGCCAGCTGGACAGCGTGCGCACCAACGGCACCACCGTGCGCTACGGCTACGACGGGCTGGGCCAGCGGATCCGCGCGGGCACGAAGCAGTTCCTGTACGACGGCGACGACCTGCTGATGGAGCTGAACGCACAGGGGCAACCCGACCGCGCGTACACGTACTATCCCGGCGTGGACAACCCGCACAGCGTGCGGCTGGCGAACGGCGCCACCTACTACTACAGCACCGACTTCCCCGGCAACGTGGTGGCGCTGATCAACAAGAACCGGCAGATCGTGGCGCGTTACACCTACGACGACTTCGGCCACATGACCGTGGAGGTCGACTCCACCGGCGGCCAGCCGCTGCGCTACGCCGCTCGTGAGCTGGACGCCGCGACGGGGCTGTACTACGTCCGCGCGCGGTGGTACGACCCGGACATGACGCGCTTCGTGTCGGAGGACCCGATCGGGCTCGCCGGCGGGTTGAACCTGTTCGCGTACGTCGGCAACAACCCGGTGAATGGCCGCGACCCCAGCGGGTTGGACCCCTGCCGCGACGAAAACGGCAACAAAGTAAAGCAAGGCACTGCCCAGGACTGCGCGGTTCCGCTGTTTCCACTGGACGTCACGAATACATGGACCTTCGGCACTCCGATCGACAGCGGCTGGTCGACAAACTACGGAGGGCGTGGTGGCGGAACATCAACGATGTTCCTGCCGCGCATTCCTCCTAGTCGTGGAGCCGCACCGAGAGTTCGCCAGCATCGGGCTTCCGAGCGGGAGCGGGTATGTTCATTCGCATCCTACAGGCACGCGGCGTTCATCGGCGGTCGTAATGGCGCTGCCGCAGGCGCAGTTTGGGGAGCCGCGGTCGGTGGAATGATCGGGTATGGAGGGGGGACAGTGACGGGAGGTCTGGCTGGTACCCTGGTTGGAGCTCCATCCGGCATCGGTGCTGTCGTTACTGGAGTGATGGGGGCAGAAGGGGGTGGAATTGCGGGTGGATTTGCAGGTGCATGGATCGGAGCGCACGAGGGCTTTGTGGCTTGGGGTGTTTTGGGCGCCTCCGGCAACCTCTCATCGCAAGTGATTAGTTGCTGGTTCGGAAGCGATTAACTCTCAAGCGATAAACAGGCGAGTTGCCGAGAGAGGCTGTACACATGCGGGACAATCATTCGGCTGAAGCTGCGATCCGACCGTGATTGCGTAGCTGTGGCCACAGAACAAACTCTCGACTCAGGGGACGAATTGGCTAAAACAGAGCAGCGGGCGTTCGTATGGAAAAACGGGGTCGTTCGGGCTGGCGTGCCGGTCGCGATCGTCACGGCGGTGCTCAACTATGCCGCTTCCCCCGGACCGCGGCTTCACGGGTACGGGTCAGTTCGGTTTGGCGTGGCACTGCTCGCACACCTGCTGGTCGTCGGGGTGGGGGGCGGGTGGATTTGGGGAACGCGGATGTGGAAGAGACTCGGGAATCGGCCCAGATGATTCCGCGTGCGCCACCGCCACGCATCACTTGGAAAACAGGAGAGCAAAAATCAGCGCGACGCCGATCGCGGGGGTTGGCTTGGCTCTGCTCACACGCCTGTTGGTAGTCTCGTGAGAACCGGATTTCGCCCGTGGGAACCATGGGTCATGATGATCCTCTGCATCTTCATCGCGGCCGTCGGTGTATTGGCCGCTTGGGGAATAGGGTTGCCGGTGGCGATTGGATGCGTGGCGACTGTCTCGGTCACGGCGTTTCTTACGCGTATGCTGCGCGATACCGCCGGATGCTGGGATCGACCGGCGGGAGTGATCCGTCGCCTGAGCCATCGTTCTGACATGGCTTCAGCAGTAAAACGGATAGCCTGGACATATCGTCTCGATGCCGCCGCGCCGCACGTGGTGCTCGCCTCGACACGGCGGTTCACGTCCAACCCGCTGCCGAACGTGCGATCGCTCATTCCGCCGGGGATCCGGCGCGCCCGCTTGCCCTTGGCCGCGCGGTGTGCCTAGCTTCGGACGCATGGGCGCACGCGAGGCGCCGTCGCACGCATCCTTCCTCACCCCCGTCTCCCCAAACCCATGTCCACGATCCAGGCGCCGTCGGCGCGCGTGTCGCGGAAGGCCGCCCGCTTCACCGAGTCGGTGATCCGCGAGATGACGCGCGAGGCGGCCAAGCACGGCGCGGTGAACCTGTCGCAGGGCTTCCCCGACTTTCCCGCCCCGGCCGAGATCAAGGAGGCCGCCGCGCGCGCCATCGCCGCCGACGTGAACCAGTACGCCATCACCTGGGGCGCCAAGGACCTGCGCGACGGCATCGCCGAGAAGGCGGGGTGGTACCTGGGGCTCGACGTGGACCCCGAGCGCGAGATCACCGTCACCTGCGGCGGCACCGAGGCGATGATCGCCGCGATGATGGCCACCGTGGACCCGGGCGACGAGGTGATCGTGCTGGAGCCGTTCTACGAGAACTACGGCCCCGACGCCATCCTCTCCGACGCCACGCCGCGCTACGTGCCGCTGCGCGGCCCCGGCTGGACCTTCGACCGCGACGAGCTGGCCGCCGCGTTCAACGAGCGCACCCGCGCCATCATCCTGTGCAACCCCAACAACCCCACGGGGAAGGTGTTCACCCGCGAGGAGCAGGCGTTCGTGGCCGGGCTGTGCGTGGAGCACGACGTGCTCTGCTTCTCGGACGAGATCTACGAGCACCTCCTCTACCCCGCGCCGGGGCGGCCGCTGGAGCACCTGTCGATGGCGCAGCTGCCGGGGATGCGCGAGCGCACGGTGGTGATCAACTCGCTGTCGAAGACCTACTCCGTGACCGGGTGGCGGGTGGGCTGGGCCATCGCCCCGCCCGAGATCTCGTCCGCGATCCGCAAGGTGCACGACTTCCTGACGGTGGGCGCCGCCGCGCCGCTGCAGGCCGCAGGCGCCTTCGCCCTGCGCATGCCGCGCGGCTACTACGACGACCTGCGCGCCGCGTACCTGCGCCGGCGCGACCTGCTGTGCGGCATGCTGCGCGAGGCCGGCCTGCGGTTCAGCGACCCCGACGGCGCGTACTACGTGATGACCGACATCACCCCGTTCGCGCACCTGGGCCACGCGAACGACGTGGAGTTCACGCGCTTCCTGGTGCGCGAGATCGGCGTGGCGTGCGTGCCCGGCTCGTCGTTCTACTGCGCCGACCACGTGCGCGAGCTGGGCGGCGACCGCCAGGTGCGCTTCTGCTTCTGCAAGACCGACGCGACGCTGAACGCCGCGGCCGAGCGGCTGGCGAGGCTGAAGGCGTAGTTACGATTCCACGCTGCGGAGTTCCGTTCAGGATCGGGATCCCTAGATCTTTCTTAGCCGGTGAAGCGACGAAGGCGCCGGGAGATTCCCCGGCGCCTTCGCGCGTCCTGCCGATCAACCCGACTCGCTTACATCAGCGGCGGGCTCGCGGGGCCGCTGGTGCCGCCCGTTGGCTGGCTCGACGTGCCGCCGGTGTACCCGGGGCCCGTGGTGCCGCCGCCGGCCGCGCCCGTGGCGCCGCGCGTCTCGGCGTCCACGTCCAGGTCGCTGGGGCGGCTGGTGCCACCCGCGGCTCCGGCCGCGCCGGCGCCGCCGGTGAACCCGCTGCTCCCCGTGGCTCCCGTCGTCCCGCCCGTGCTTCCCGTCGCCTCCGTGGCGCGCTCCGGGTGCGCCGAGGGCGTCCAGGCGCCGGGGGTGGCGGTGCGGCTCTGCTCCAGCTCGACCTCCACCTCCAGCTCGCCGCCCGTGGCGCGCGGGCGCGAGGCCGACTGCGGCACGTACGGCGCCGCGGGGCGCACCGGCGCGGGCGAGCGGCGCGGGGCGGCGGGGCGGCGGCTCTCCAGCTCCACCTCCACCTCCATCTCGGCCGAGCGCTCGGCGCGGTCGTGCAGCAGCTTGGCCACCAGGCCGCTGACCGCCGCGGCCGCGCCCGCCGCCACCGCCCCGGCCAGCGGGCTCACCCGCGGGCCGCGATGCTGCGGCGGAAGGGTGTGGCGCACCGGCTGCGTCGGGCGGAACGGCTGTACCGGCCGCTCCAGCTCCACCTCCACCTCCATCTCGCCGTCATAGCCACCCTCCACGTGGCCGTAGGCGTTTGGCTGCGAGTATCCCGGGCGTGCGAAGAGGGCCTCGAAGTCTTCCTCGCCGTACCCCGGCTCGTACGTCTGCCCATCGTCGGAGGCGTGCGCGCCGTACTCGGGCCCGTACATCCCCTGCGGCCGGTGCGTCTCGCCGGTGTAGCCGGCGCGGTGGCGGGCCTCGCGGCGCGCGGCGCGGCCGGCCTCGTCCACGTACACGTCGGTGGCCGAGCCGCCGCGCGGCTCCAGCTCCACCTCCAGGTCCATCTCGCCGGCGTCGCCGCGGCCGCCCAGCATCCGCTTGGCCACGGTGCCCAGCGCGCCCGCCACGCCGGCCGCGAACAGCGCCGCCAGCGGCTTCTTGAAGTCGATCCCGCTCTCGGCGTAGGCCGCCAGCTCGCCGTCGTTCTCGGCGGAGTAGCTCTCGCCGTACGCCTCGGCGTAGTCGTCCTCCTCGAAGTTCCAGTCCTCGTCCCACTCGCCGTCGGCGCCGGCCTCGTTCAGCGCCTCCACGTCGTCCAGCAGGCGGGCGTCGGTGGGCGACAGGTAGCCGTCGGGCTCGTCGTCCACGAACCCCTCGTCCACGAAGCCGTCCTCCACGAACCCTTCGCCGGCGAAGCCGGCGCCCCAGGCGGCGTCGCCCGCCGGGCCGCCGCGCAGGTTGCGGATCTCCTCCTCCTGGCGCGCCACCACCGACATCAGCTCGCGCGCGCGTACCTCCCAGTCTTCCGACCCGCCGCGCGAGCGGCCGCCCTTCACCTCCAGCCCGATCCCCGCCAGCAGCGCGCGGGGGATCTTGACGTTCTCGTCGTCGTCGTCGTCGCGGCTCTTGCCGCCGCCGGTGAGCAGGCCCAGCACCAGCCCGGCGCCGAACACGCCGCCCGCGTACGCCCAGGGGCGCTGGCGGATGGGCGCGGCCACGTCGAGCTTCTCCTGCACCTCTTCCTTCTTGCGCACCAGCGCGCGGTCGAGCTGGTCGATGGTGTGCGACATCCGGGCGCGCGTGCGCTCGATCTCGTCGCGCACCGTGTCGGGGTCGGCGCTGGTGGACGCGGCGGGGATGGTGCCCGGCGCCACGGCGCTGGTGTGGTCGGCCAGCAGGTGCTCCGGGTCGGTCTCGGGGGTGCGGTTCATCCCGCCCCCCGGAAGCGTCCGGTCGTCGTCGTTGCGATGGTCAGCCATGGGGTTCTCTCCTAGCGAAGCAGCCGGCCGATCACGAACCCCGCGACGCCGGCCAGCAGCAGCGTCTGGAGCGGCTTCTCGCGCACCCGTCCCTCGAAGTCGGCGCCCACGGCCTGCGCCCGGTCCATCGGCCCGGCCAGCGGCCCGTCGTCGGTGTCCAGCAGCCCCGAGATGCGGTTGCGTGCCGACCCCACCCCGCCCGCCACGCCGTCGCGCACCTGCCCGGCCAGCCCGCTCACCCGCTCGCCCAGGCCGTGCGCCGCGTCGCCCACCGCGCCGCGCACCGACGAGGCCGCCCCGCCCACGCTGTCTGCGACCGACGAGGCCGCGCCGCCCACCGTGTCCGCCACCGAGCCCGCGGCGCCGCTCACGCGGTCGCCCACGGCGTGCGCGGCGCCCGACACGGCGTCCCTGGCGCTGTCCACCACGCCGCCGCCCACGTTGGCGCGCTCGCGGGCCGCGTTCATGTCGTGCACGCCCTCCACCTCGCCGTGGCCCACGCCCATGCGCTGCAGCACGCCGGCCACCCACGCATAGTGGCGCTCCTCGTCGAGCGCGGCGCCGTCGATCACGCGCTTGACCTCGGGCGGCCACAGCATGGCCTTGCTGGCGTAGGCGTCGTACTTGGTACGCACCGCCAGCTCGTTGGTGCGGAACGCCATCAGCAGCCCCTTGTCGCCCGCCAGGCCGCCCAGGCTCTGCAGCGCGGTCTTGAAGGGGCCGGTGGCGTGCGGGTGGTTGGCCGGGGTGCCGCCCAGGCGCTGCAGCAGGGTGTTCAGCTCCATCACGTGCCGCTCGTGGTCGCGGCGGTAGCCGGCGATCTGGTCGGCGTGGTCGCGGTCTTCCAGCTTGGCGATGGCCACGTCGTACGCCGCGAGGGCGTCGTGGTCCAGCTGGAGCAGGTCGTTGAGCCCGTCCAGGACTTCCTGGAGCGCCGGCGCGTGGGTTCCCCCGGCGCCGGTCAGTTGCGTGTCCACCGGTTTCCTCCTTGTGCGGCAGGCGGTGTGCGGTCCGTGTCCGGCCAGTGCGCTGAAGGGCCGTCCTCACCCCGGCCCTGCGTACGTCTCCCGCCGGGGACGGGAGGGCCATCCCCATGCACACACCGTTCCAGCGGTTTGCCGCCCGGAACATGGGTTTGCGCCTGGTCCGGCCTCCGTGGCACGCGTGTGGCAATTGCATCGTACCCGATTGGAACACAACGACATGCGCGCCCGTGGCAGGCTTGAGATGGGCGATGCTTCGGCTGGATGCGGTCGGCAGCACCATCGCCGCTCCCACCCGCAGCTCTCCCCTATCGCCCGCATCAGCGGGAAGAGGGGCCGGGGGAGAGGGCGGCTGCCGCGGCCGCGGCAAAGCCGGCCGAGGCGCCCCGGTGCCACGTCGACGGACCAGGCTGGCTGAAGATTCGAATCGCAGTGCGGCCGCCGGCGCCATCGATCGGCCCCGGCGGCGGGCGGAACGGACGTACCTACAGGAGACGCGAGATGACGATGATCAAGGTCAGGCGTGCCGCGGTGCTGATCGCCGCGCTGCCGCTGCTGTCGGGATGCGCCACGCTGGCGCAGCTCGGCATCCAGGCGCCGCAGTTCACGGTGGACAACACGCAGCAGGCGCAGCTGCGGCTGCTGGGCCCCAGCTTCGGGCGGCCGCAGGGCGGCGCGGCGATCCGGCTGTACGCGCGGGTGCGCAACCCCAACCCCATCGGTATCACGCTGAGCCGGGTGGCGGGGGGGCTGGCGCTGGAGGGGCAGAACGCCGCGCAGGTCGACTTTCCGCTGGGCGTGCCGCTGCAGGGCGGCAGCGAGACGATCGTTCCGCTCGACATCAGCGTGAACTTCAACGACCTCCCGGGGCTGGCCAACGTGCTGCTGCGCGCCGCCACCGGCCAGTCGATCCGCTACGCGCTGCGAGGCACGGTGGGCGTGAACGCCGGCGTGCTGGGCCAGCCCACCTTCGGCCCCATGAACCTGCTCGACGGCAACCTGCGCGTCTTCCGCTGAGCGGAACCAGGCCGACGTGCGAAGGGGCGCTCCGCCAAGGTGGAGCGCCCCTTTTCCATCCCCCCATCCGCGGAGACGTCCGCCCGCCGAACGGATGGTATCGAGGGAGTCCGCGAAGCGGACTTTGGGCCCTTGTTGCCGCGGATTCATCCGCCCCGATCCCTTCCGACGGGCTCGAGATCCTCCCTCTTTCTACAAGGGTATTCACCCGCGGCGGGATATGCGCTAAACTGATAGTCCTCCGAATTTTCCCGTTCGTCATCTCCCCCTGATCCCCCGCTCTCCCATGTCGTCTCATTCGCTGGCAAAGACCAGCGCCCTGCGCGAGCAGGTGCTGCACGAGTGCATCGCCATGACGCGGTACGCGCTCGCCTCGGGCATGGCGGTGCCGCCCGCCCTGGTGAACACCATCGAGGCTGCCCGCTTCGCCCCGGCCGACAAGCCGATGGATATGGCGCCCATCGTGAAGGCGCACGACCAGCTTGCGAAGCTGGTGGCGCCCGCCACCCCGCGCGCGCTGCTGGTGATGGGCGACGAGCATACCCAGGGCACCCGGCTGGCGTGGGTGGGCTCGGTGGGGCTGGTGCGGCGGATGATGGGGGTGGCCGTGGCCTGCGTGGTCATATTCGTGGCACTCAGCCTCACCGGTGCGACCAACCTTTCTAAAGGTCCGGTGACGATCGACACCAACCAGGGGTGGGATCTGCTCTGGAACGAGCTGTTCTGGATGGCAGCCGCAGGGATCGGCGCGTCGTTCGCGCTGCTGCGGCAGGTGAACGACTTCATCGTGAGCCGCACCTACGACCCCAAGTACGAGCCCACCTACTGGATCAAGTTCCTCCTGGGGGTGATGGCCGGGTACATCATGGCCACGCTCGTTCCAGCGGCGATTGGAGTCAGGGACGTGAGCGCGGGGACCGCTGCACTGGGGGTACCCATGCTCGCCCTGCTGGGTGGATTCTCGGCCAGTGCGGTGTACCGCATCCTCACCAAATTGGTGGAGAGCGTGGAGAACGTGTTCCGCGACAGCCCGCGCGACGAGGCGGCGCAGCGCGAGAAGGCGGCGCAAGCCAAGGCGGGCGAAGAGCTCTCGGCCACGCGGATGAACGTGGCGGGGCAGCTGGTCCGCCTGCAGCAGCAGCTCGCCACCGGCGCCGACACGGCCGCGCTCTCGCAGGCGCTGGGCGGCATCCTCCACACCCTGGTGCCCGCCGCCGCCGCGGACGGCGCGACGCCCGACACAGCCCCCAGCAACGCCGGCACCATCTCGCTCCCCCACACCCGCATCGTCGCCGCCCCCGGCACCCCCACGGCGTCGGCCGATCCCGGCACGTCCGCCGCGAATGACGCGTCGGGCGAGGCGTCCGATTCGTCGGCCAATCCGTCTGGCGAGGCGTCGGACGACGCGTCGAGCGAGGCGGCCGATCCCGCGCCGTCCGCGGCGGTCGACGCGTCAGGCGAGGCGGACAAGCCCGCCGCCGCGAGCACCGCGGACGCGGCCGGCGACGGCGAGGCCAAGGCCGGCGACCAGGGCTGACAGGGCGGGAAGCCGACGATCGAGGCCGGCGAGGCGGACAGCATTTTGTCCATCCCGCCGGCCTTTTCGCATCCCCCCGCAAGCCGTTCCTCCACCGATGCTTATCGCACTTCCTAACCGTCGACCCCGCCTGGCGCCTGCCGCGTTGGTGAAAACAGAGGGTTGACAGAGTGGCGGGGTGTCGTGTAGACTCGTCGCCTCTTGGGAGTCGCGTCCCGATGTCGTTTGGCCTTCCGGACCCCGTTTGCGCGGGGAAGGATGGCCGCGCCACAGCAGAAGCTGAGGTGAGACGTCGGCGGCGCGATTTTGCGTTTCGGGTAGTTCTGACCACCACCAGCCGGCCAGCACCGGCAGCAACGTAGCGAGATGCAGCAAGCCAGCTTCGCCCACATCCACGGATCCTCCAGCGCCGGGGCCAGACCCGACGCGCGTGGGGAGAAGTGCGCCGCCATGCCGCGGGGCGAGGTGCGTCCGTACGCGCCGTTCGGGCTGATGCACCTGCCCCGGAGCGTGGACGTGAAAGCGGTGGATGCGGGTGGCCGGGGCGGAGACGTCGAGCAGGAGCAGCGCGGGAGGACCGGGCTGGCGGCATAGCGTCCGCCGGCACCAGGGTCCGCCGGGAGCGATCAGCATCGCCCCGCCCGCAACCAACGCGGGCGGGGCGATTTTCGTTTCCCCACCCTGATCTTTCGGATGACGAGGAGGTGACGCGGTCCGCACGGCGGGGACCGAAGGAACGGCCGGCGGCGCCGGCGGGGCGTGCGAGCCCCAGGCACCGGTGAACGCGACTCCCAGGGCCGAAGGCGGACACGATCCCGCCGGCCCGCCGGCCGCGAAACGACAGGCAGGACAGCAGGCGTGTGGCGGCGAGGCTCCGCGGGTTGGAGCCGAACGCGGGGCGTGGCTCACGCCCCACCGGCCGCCGCATGCCCGCGCGAGGAACGCGGAAGCCCGTGGCTCAATTGGCTGGAGCGCCTGATAGTATCCTCCCCCACGCACTCGCCCGCGGCCCCGCCGCGGGCCGAAGGTGGAGGGTTACCTGGGATCAGGAGGTTGCGGGTTCGAGCCCCGCCGGGTTTCCACCCTCGTGCAGGCCGTGCAGTACCGTGGGCCCGTAGCTCAGTGGCAGAGCACTTTTCCTTCACCGACACCTCGTCCGGCCTTCGGGCCGGGCCGAAGGATGAAGGTTACCGACTTTAACTCGAGAGGCCGCGGGTTCGACTCCCGCCGGGTCCACTGAAAGATCGAAGAAACGCCGCACCGCTCGCGCGTGGGCCGCGCGCGATCGGTTATCGCAACCAAAACCAACCCGGGAACCAGCGGCCCCGGGGCCGACGCGGAACTTCGTCCGCGCGCGGGCGGTGCGGCGAGACGGGACGGACGCCGTGCAGCCGGCGGGCACGGCCAGAACGCAGGAGATAACGGAAGGGAAGCCGGGTCGCAGCCGTTTCGGTTACCGCAATCCCTGTCACGGATGGCTCCGGGCAACCGGTGCAGCCAGACCGGCGGCGCTTGTCTCATCCGGCTTCCCTTCCACACACGCGCCGCGCGCGGGCCGAACCGCGCGGGTTATCGAGCCGACGCTGGTCCTGAACACCCAGTGCGGAAACACCCGACGGGCCCCTCGTCCGCGCGCGGCGCAACTCGATCCACACTCAGCCCGAAAGGAGGCGAGTGAACGACGATGATGGATTTCACGAAGCATTTCGCCACGCGCCTGCGGGCGCTGGTGACCCCCCAGGGCGCGCCGATCCCCCACGCGGGTCAGGTGCCCAACTCGGCCGGCGGGTTCACGTGGGCGGTGGACCGCTGGGCGCGGCTCGACCGGTTCCTGCTGCTGGGAACCGAGGGCGGCACCTGGTACGTGGGCGAGCGCGAGCTGACGGTGGAGAGCGCGACGGCCGTGGCCGAGTGCATCGCCGAGGACGGCCCGCGCGCCGTGTCGCGGATGGTGGAGGTGAGCGAGGCCGGACGGGCGCCCCGCAACGACCCCGCGCTGTTCGCCCTGGCCATGGCGGCGGGGATGGGTGACGAGCCCACGCGCGCGGCCGCGCTGGCGGCGCTGCCGCGGGTGGCGCGCACGGGCACGCACCTGCTGCACTGGCTGCGCTACGTGCAGGCGTTCCGCGGGTGGGGGCGCGGCGTGCGGCGGGCGGTGGCGCGGTGGTACACGGCGCCGGCCCCGCGCGACCTGGCCTACCAGCTCCTGAAGTACCCGCAGCGCGACGGCTGGTCGCACCGCGACGCGCTGCGGCTGGCGCACCCGCGCCCCGAGAGCGACGAGCGCCGGGCGCTGCTGGCCCGCGCCGTCACCGGCGCGCTCCCGGCCAGCGCGCCCGACACCGAGGCCACGCGGCTGGTGCGGGCGGTGGCCGAGCTGCACGACGCGGAGATGGAGCCGCGCCGAGCGGCCCAGTGGGTGCGCGAGCACCGGCTCACGCGCGAGATGGTGCCCACGCACCTGCTGGCGCACGCCGTGGTGTGGGAGGCGCTGCTCGAGGCGATGCCGCTCACCGCGCTGATTCGCAACCTGGCCACGCTCACCCGGGTGGGCGTGCTGGCGCCCGGGAGCGACGCCGTCGCGGCCGTGGCGGCGCGCATCGCCGACGGTGCCGCGCTGCGGCGGGCGCGGGTGCACCCGGTGCAGGTGCTGTCGGCGCTGCGCACCTACGCCGGCGGGCGCGGGGTGCGGGGGAGCGGAAGCTGGCAGCCGGTGGCGGCGGTGGTGGATGCGCTGGACGCGGCGTTCTACCTGGCCTTCGGCGCGGTGGAGCCCACCGGCCGGCGGGTGATGCTGGCGCTGGACGTGTCGGGGAGCATGACGGCCCCGGTGCACGGGCTGCACGGCGTGAGCTGCCGCGAGGCCGCGGCGGCGATGGCGCTGGTGACCGCGGCGGTCGAGCCGCGGCACTTCTTCACCGCCTTCACCGCGGGTGAGTACCCGAGCATGCATCCCGGCTTCCCCAGCGGGCTGTCCACGCTGAGCATCTCGCCGCGGCAGCGGCTGGACGACGTGGTGCGGCAGGTGTCGGCGCTCCCCTTCGGCGGCACCGACTGCGCGCTGCCGATGGTGGAGGCGCGCAAGCACGGGTGGCAGGTGGACGTCTTCGTGGTCTACACCGACAACGAGACGTGGGCCGGCCCCATCCACCCGGCGCAGGCGCTGCGGCAGTACCGCGAGGCCACCGGCATCGCCGCGAAGCTGGTGGTGGTGGCGATGGCGTCGAACGGGTTCACCATCGCCGACCCGAACGACGCCGGGATGCTGGACGTGGTGGGCTTCGACGCCGCCGCGCCGGCGCTGATCGGGCAGTTCGCGCGCTAGGCGGCGCGGTCCGGGGCCTCACGCTCCGGCCGCGCCCGCCCGCCGGGCGAGGTGTGCCGGAGCACATGGAGATCAACCGGACCGCAGGCGCGGGTCTTCCCGGACCCGCGCCCGCGGCCTGCAACCTGTGACGACGATGGACACGAAGCAGAAGCAGGGGCACGCCGATCAGGAGCAGCCCCGCGCGGGCGACTACTTCCTGCTGGACACGCGCGGCGAGTGGTACTACGTGGATGCGGAAACGGCGGCCCGCGTCTCGCGAGCGCTGGACCGGCGGTGGCCGGCGCCCTGGGTCAAGTTCGTGGACCTCAGCGGCGCCCGCGTGTGGCTGCGCACCCGCAACGTCGACGGAATCCGCGAATCCACCGAGCACCAGCGCGCCCGCGACCGCGACTTCCAGTACCTGCGCCGCAAGGAAGAGCGCGGCGACCGCCGCTGGGACGACGACGACTGACGAACCGGACAGGTGTGGGAGTGCGCGAGTGCGTTCGCCTCATCGCCAGTTGAATTCCACTGACGCACTCACATTGGGTGACTGGGATACCAAGATGAACTTCCGCAAGCTGAACCCGAAGACGATCGCGTTCGGCGACCACGACTCGAACGCCCTCGGCCAGCTGATGAACGTGGCCGAGAGCGCCGAGCGCGCCGCGATCCTGGCCGACGGCCACGTGGGCTACGTGATGCCCATCGGTGGCGTGGCGGCCTATCGCGACAAGGTTTCGGTGGTGGGCGTGGGCTTCGACATCGCGTGTGGCAACTGCGCGATCCGCACGGACTTGAGCATCGAGGACGTGACCAAGCGGCTCACCCTGGACGAGGTGCGGCGCAACCCGCACCGGCTGGCCACCGACAAGCGCATGAACCGCGTGGCCGACGCGGTGGCCTCCACCGTCAGCTTCGGCATCGGGCGAAAGAACGAGGCCGACGACGCCCCGGTGGATCATCCGCTGTTCATCGACCCGGCGTGGTACGCCATCCCCAACACGGGCGGCTACCGCGACACGCTGCGCGACAAGGCGCGCCGCCAGCTGGGCACCGTGGGCAGCGGCAACCACTACGTGGACATCTTCGCCGACCAGCAGGGCGCCGTGTGGGTGGGCGTGCACTTCGGCAGCCGCGGCTTCGGGCACACCGTGGCGAGCGACTTCCTGTCGCTGTCGCAGGGCGGCGACTGGGGGCAGCGCGCGCGGGAGAAGGAGGTGCTGCTGGACGTGACGCAGCCCATCGGGCACGACTACTGGCACCTGATGGAGCTGGCCGGGCGCTACGCCTATGCCGGGCGCGAGTGGGTGGCGCGCAAGGTGGTGGAGATGATCGGCGGCACCGAGCTGGAGATGGTGCACAACCACCACAACTTCGCCTGGCGCGAGACGCACCAGTCGGCCGACGGCGAGCCGGCCGAGTACATCGTGGTGCGCAAGGGCGCCACGCCGGCGTTCCCCGGGCAGCGCGGCTTCATCGGCGGGTCGATGGGCGACGATGCGGTGATCGTGCAGGGTGCGACCGTGCCCGACGACAGCGAGATCGCCGCCGTGCAGCGCGACGCCATGTTCAGCACCGTGCACGGCGCCGGGCGGGTGATGAGCCGCACCGAGGCCGCGGGCAAGCGCAACCGCCGCGGCATGGTGAAGAGCCACGGCAAGATCCAGCCGAAGATGGTGGAGGACTGGCTGGGCAAGAAGGGCGTGGTGCTGCGCGGCGGCGGCCTGGACGAGGCGCCGCAGGTGTACCGCCGCCTCCCCAAGGTGCTGGAGGCGCAGGGCGCCACCATCGAGGTGCAGCACGTGCTGCAGCCGCTGGTGGTGGTCATGGCCGGCGCCGGCGAGATCGATCCGTACAAGGATTGATCTCGCCCGGCGTGTGATGGAGGAGCCGCGGACGTCAGCCGACGTTCGTGGCTTCTTCTCGTCCTGCGCACTCCGTGCACGGTCCTGCGTGGTGCGCTGGCGGGCGTGGAACCTGCGGATTTCTGGCCGTCCAACGATCTGCCGGCCATGGGATACGGGAGGACGAGGATGGCGGAAGACGCGCTGATCCGGGCCGTGCGCGAGCGGGCGCTGCCGCTGCGCGACGACGCGGACCTGGACCCGCTGCTGGAGCGCATCGGCGACGCGCGCGTGGTGCTGCTGGGCGAGGCTAGCCACGGCACGGCCGACTTCTACACCTGGCGCGACCGCATCTCGCGCCGGCTGATCGCCGAGAAAGGCTTCACCTTCATCGCCGTGGAGGGCGACTGGCCCGACTGTTACGCCCTCAACCTCTACGCGAAGGAGGAAGGCGACACCGGCGCCAGCGCGCGCGAGGTGGTGCACGCCTTCAGCCGCTGGCCCACCTGGATGTGGGCCAACGAGGAGGTGATCGCGCTGGCCGAGTGGCTGCGCGGGCACAACCACGGCCGCGCGGATGACGCGAAGGTGGGCTTCTACGGGCTGGACGTGTACTCGCTCTACGACTCGATCGACGTGGTGACGCGCTACCTGGAGCGGGTAGACCCCGCGCTGGCGGCGCGCGCGCGAAGCTCGTACGGCTGCTTCGACCCCTACGAGGAAGACGTGCAGGAATACGCGTGGGCCACGGCCATGGTGCCCACCGACTGCGAGGAGGAGGTGGTCGCCACCCTGGCCGAGCTGCGCCGGAAGGGCCCCGGCTTCCGCCGCGAGGGGCCCGAGGCCTTCTTCAACGCCGAGCAGAACGCGCTGGTGGCCGCGAACGCCGAGCGCTACTACCGCGCGATGATCCGCGGCGGCGCGGCCAGCTGGAACGTGCGCGACACGCACATGATGGAAACGCTCGAACGGCTGATGAAGCACCACGGGCCCGGCGCGAAGGCCATCGTGTGGGAGCACAACACCCACGTGGGCGACGCGCGCGCCACCGACATGGCGCGCAGCGGCATGGTCAACATCGGCCAGCTCGCGCGCGAGGCGTACGGTGGCGACGTGGTGATCGCCGGGTTCTCGTCGTACCAGGGATCGGCGATCGCGGGGGCCGAGTGGGGGGCGCCCATGCAGCGGATGGAGGTGCCCGCCGCCCGCGCCGGCAGCTGGGAGCACGTCTTCCACGAAGCATCTGCCCAGGACAAGCTGTTGCTGCTGGAGGGCTTCGACGAGGTGCCCGGCGCGCTGGACCGCCGCGGCCACCGCGCCATCGGCGTGGTGTACCACGCCGAGCGCGAGGCCTACGGGAACTACGTGCCCACCGTGCTTCCCTACCGCTACGACGCGATGCTCTACATCGACCGGAGCGAAGCGCTGCATCCGCTGCACTTCCAGCCGGCGCCCGAGCACGAGGTGCCGGAGACGTACCCAAGCGGGATGTGAGGGGCGACAAGGACGACGGAGCGGCCCTGCTGTCGGGCCGCTTCCCCGTTCCGTAACTTCGCGCGGCCGTTATGTCATCCGACCTGCCGCCTTCCATCGCCATCTCCCATGCCGATCACCTGCCCCGAAACCGACGACGAGATCCTGGCCACGTGGAGCGTGATGGCCCAGCTCCGCCCCCATCTGCCGCGCGACGAGTACGTGGCGACCGTGCGGGGGATGATGAAGAGCGACGGGTACAAGCTGGCCGCGCTGGTGGATGATGGGGTCGTGCGCGCGGTGGCCGGCTACCGCTTCATGCACATGCTCTACTGCGGCAAGCTGCTCTACGTGGACGATCTGGTGAGCGACGAGACCGCGCGCTCCCGCGGCTACGGCAAGCAGATGATGGACTGGCTGAAAACCGAGGCACGCGACAACGGCTGCTCGGAGCTGCAGCTGATCTCGCGCGTCACGCGCGAACAGGCCCACCGCTTCTACTTCCGCGAGGGCCTGGCCATCGAGTGCTTCGAGTTCCGCGTCAAGCTGTAGATCGCCGCTTCCACAGCGCGGACGAGGCCCGGCGGGAGAGGAACCCGCCGGGCCTCGATCGTTGAAGACAATACTCTACGAATTCCCCTGCGGGATGTCATCCTGAGGCGCCGCCGCGCGGAATCGCCGTCCCCACAAGGCCTTGGCGGCGCCGAAGGATCTATCCTCCGCCCTCGAGCGACAGGCCGCCAGTCGCCCGGATATCGGCCGCAGATCCTTCGGGCGCCGCCAGAGATCACTTTCGGGGAGGATTCAGTGCCGCGGCGCCGCTGAATAGAAAATCGCGCAGGGCCGGCTTCGCCCCGGCGGCTGAAGCCGCAGCGCCGCAGCAACAACTACGAAAAGCCTCGCAAACTACGCGAGGCTCGACGGCGGACTCCTCCCCTCCGCAAGCGTTCTTTCATTCTCCATGATCGTGCGGAGGCCGTGGAAGACTCAGGGTGACATCCTGTATTTTCGCACGAGAGTATATTACCAGCCCCGTCCCAGCTTCACGTCCACGCCAGCGTAGATGGCGCGGCCGGGGCCGGGCTCGTAGTAGCGGCCGCGAACGGCGTTGATGACGACGGAGGTGTTGTACCGCGCGTCCAGCACGTTGGTGACGCCCACGCTGGGCGACGCGCGGAAGCCGCCCACGCGCAGCTCCGCCCACCCGCCGCGCACATCCAGCGTGGTGTAGGCGGGGGAAGCGAACGCACCCGCGGCGTCGGTGTCGGCCACGGGCGTGCGCGCCGCGTAGCGCACGTCCACCCCGGCGAACGGCCCCGTGCCGCGCGACCAGAACGCCGACGCCTCGGCCCGGTGCGGCGCGATGCCGGGAACGCGGTTGCCGCGCAAGTCCACGTCTCCCAGCAGGTACCGCCCGAAGCGCGCGTCGGTCCAGGTGTACGCCGCGCGCAGCTGCAGCGCGGGCAGCGGCTGTGCGCCCGCGCTCGCCTCGATGCCGCGGTGCACGGCCTGGCCGGCGTTGCGGTAGAACTGCCGGCCCGGCGCGCCCTCCACCTCGAACGGCACCAGCGCGTCGCGCACCCGAGCGCGGTAGGCGGCCACCTCGGCCCACGCGCCGCCGCGCCGTGCCTTCGCCCCCGCCTCGTACGAGCGGGTGCGCTCGGGGCGCAGCTGCGGGTTGAAGCCGCCCGCGCCGTCCGGGTGGTTCGCCAGCTCGGTGGTGGTGGGCGTCTGGAAGGCGGTGGCCACGTTGGCGTAGAACGCCAGCCACGGCGCCGCCGACACGCTCACGCCAGCCATCGGGCTCCACGCATCCATCGTCCGCGCGCCCGAATCGTCCGGATCTCCGGCGGCCACCAGCGCATCCCGCACCGAAAAGCGGAAGCGGTCGTAGCGCAGCGCCCCCAGCAGCTCCACCGGCCCGGCCGACGCGGCGAGCTCGCCGAAGCCCGCGGCCGAGGTCACGCGCTCGCGCTGGTCGAGGAGGAGGTCGCCGCGCGCGCCGGCGTCGTTCTCGTGGTTCACGCGGTGGTCGCGCTGCGCGTCCCACTCGGCGCCGGCGGTCCAGCGCAGCAGCGGGCCCGCCGCGCCGCTCAGCGTGGCCCGCGCGCCGCCGGCCCCGCGGTGCAGGTCGATGTAGCGCACGGGGATGGGGTTGTCCACCGAGCGCGCCAGCCCGTAGGCCGTCACCTCCAGCGCGCCGGCGCCCATCGCGTGCTCCCAGGTGAGCCCCACCTGCCCCTGCCGCCCCGCTTCCCCCGCCCTCTGCGCCACGTTGCTCGCCAGCGCCTGCCCGCGGTCCAGGCGCAGGAGCGAGTCGGGGAGCGCGCCGGGGTTCTGGGCGTCGTAATCCACCGCGGTGAAGGCCAGGCGCAGCGCGTCGGCCCCGTGCCGCATTCCCAGGTTCACTCCCCCCAGCGTGTTGCGCGCCGACTGGTGCTGACGGTAGCCGCCGTAGCCCAGCCGGGTGACGCTGGCGCGGTAGTCGAACGCCCCCAGCGTGCCCGCGGCCGACGACTGCAGGCGCAGCAGCCCATCGGCCCCGCCGGTCACGCGGTAGTCGGAGCCGAGCGGAACCGGGGGAGCGGCCAGGGTGGACAGGCGGATCACGCCGCCCGACGCGTTGCCGTAGAGCGCGCTGGCCGGCCCGCGGATCACCTCGGCGCGGGCCACGGAGCCCACGTCCACGTGGTTGAGGTTGGTCTGCCCGTCAGGAAGCGTGGCGGGGATGCCATCCAGCAGCACGCGCACGCCGCGCACCCCGAACTGCGCCCGCGCACCGAACCCGCGAACGGAGATGCGCTCGCCCAGCGCGTAGTTGTACCGGTTCTCCACCTGCACGCCGGGGATGCCGGCCAGCGGCTCGTTCAGCGCCAGCCCGGGCTTCGCCTCCCGCTGCGCCTGCCCACCGGCCACCGACACGGCGAACGGCGCGCGCAGCCGCACCACCGGCGTCCGCAGCACCCGCACCGCCAGCGTGTCGATGCCGTAGCGGCGCGTGGCGGTGTCGCCCGCCGCGCCCCCGCGCCCGCCGGTCTGCTGGGCGAGGGTGGGGGATGCAGACAGGGCGGCGAGCGCCAGCGCGAACGTGGCGGTTCGGTGGATGAACGGCATGGGGCTCGGGCGGATGCGTGAAACGCGAACGACTGCACGGCGGACCGACGCAAATCGCGCGCGCGGTGGGCCACACGTCCACGCCGGAACCGGAAGCAGAACAGCCTCGCCCAGAGAAGCGGAGGACCGGAGGGCTAGTGGCGGCAGGCCCGGGCGTGGCCGCGCTGCTGGTCCTCCCGTCCTCCCCGTTTCCCGCGAGTGAGGCTGTTGGGATAAAAGCCGCCCCACCTGTGCCCGGGTGGATCAACCGCCGTCATCCCCCCGGCTTTCTCCGCAGGACGTCGGGAGATTCGATCACATCGCCGGGTCAGCGGGTGCGCTGGAGGATCTGGTCGAGCTTGTTCCACTCCTTGGTGAGGTCGGCCCGGTCTTCGGCGTCCAGGTCGGAGCCGCCCTCGCTCAGCAGCTTCATCAGCTTGTCGCGCTGGGCCAGCAGCTTCGCGCGCTCCGCCTCCGACATCGACGTTCCGTCTGCCATGTGCTCGCTCCTCGCGTGGATGCGGTGCCTGCCGGGTGCCGGCGGATGCCGGCCGCGCCCGTGAGTCCAATCCACCGACAAGATGCCCGCTCGCGCGTGCAGGGGCCATACCCGCCACGGCGGCCGTCCCCCGGCGGGAGGTCCGGTCAACCGCGCCGTTGGCGGTTCAAACCGATGCGCCGCGGGCGACATCGAACCATCGGCCCGAGCGGCGCCGCTCGCGGTAAGCCATCCCGCTATCCGTGTTTCCAGGAGACATCATGCCCGCCCGCCTCCTCCGCCGCGCGACGCTCGCGGCCATCGTGCTGTTGCCGCTCGTTCCACGGGCCGCCTCGGCCACATGGTCGATCGTGGTGCTCGACCGTGCTCGCGGGTGGATCGGCGTGGGCGCCGCGTCGTGCACCGCGGACGTGTACGGCATCATGCGGCTGATGCCCGGCCGCGGCGTGCTGATCGCGCAGGCGATCGGCAACGACGCCGCGATCGGGCACGCGGGCGAGCTGCTGGGCCGGGGCGTGCCGCCCGATTCGGTTCTCGAGATCATCACCGCGCCGTCGCTCGACACGCACACGGGCGAGCGGCAGTACGCCATCGCGATGCTGGGCGGCGGCGCGGTGCAGTTCACCGGCCCCGCGACCGCCCCCTGGCACGGCGAGCGCCGCACGGCCGACGTGCTGGTGCAGGGGAACTCGCTGACGGGACCGCAGGTGCTCGACCAGGCGCTGGCGGCGGTGGAACGGGCGCGCGCCGCCGGCGCGCCGCTGGAGGAGGTGGTGATGGCCGGCCTGCGCGCCGGCTCAAGCGCGGGCGGCGACGTGCGCTGCGGCGCGCAGCGGGCCACCAGCGCCTTCCTCACCGTCGCGAAGCCGGGCGAGAAGCCCTTCCTGCCGTATCTCACCCTCTCCGTCTTCGGCGCGGCGCGGGGCACCGTGAACGCCGTGGACGTCCTGCGCGCCCGCCTCACCCGGTGGAAGGCGAGCGGCGGCCCGCGGAACCGCATCACCTCCGAAGGCGTCCAGCCGCCGCCCTCGCCGTAAACGCAGGCGGGGGAGAGCCGGGCCCCGCGCTCTCCCCTGCAACCGCGTGCGGTGACCGGCACCGGCCACCCACAGCGCGGCGACACGCCCGCTGGTGCCGTGTCGGCTGATGGATCGTGCATTCCCGGTGGCCTGCCCGGTCCGGCATCGATCCCCACCTCGCGGCGCGGATCGCGATGGAGCCGGGCCCACGGCATCGTGGCGCCCGCCGCCTGCTCAATCCGCGGGCATCGCCTCCACGGCGCGCGCGAGCTCGTTCATCGACACCGGCTTGGCCAGCACGGGCACGCGCGAGGCGGCCAGCGCGCGCACCGCCTCCACGCTGGCCGTGTCGCCGCTGAAGAAGATCAGGCGCCGGTCCATCCCCTCGCCCGCCTCGCGCAGTCGCGCCAGCAGCTCGTCGCCGCCCAGCCCGGGCATGCGCAGGTCCGACACGATCACGTGGTAGCGGTCGCCGCCACGCGCCGCCTCGATCAGGTCGAGCGCGGCGCGGCCCTCGGCCGCCTCGTCCACGTGGTGGCCGCGGCGGCGCAGGAAGCGGGCGACCACGCGGCGCACCGCGTCCTCGTCGTCCACCAGCAGCACGCGCAGCGGCACCACCACCGCCTCGTCCAGCTCGGCACCCGTCTCGGCCCCCGCCCGCCCGGCGGCGCGCGGGAGGTCCACGTGGAAGACCGCGCCCTCGCCCGGCCGGCTGTCCACGCGGATCTGGCCGCCGTGCTCGCTCACGATGGTGTGCGCCAGCGACAGCCCCAGCCCGGTGCCCTCGCCCGGGGCCTTGGTGGTGAAGAAGGGGTCGAACACACGCTCCAGGTGGCTCGCCGGGATCCCCGGCCCGTTGTCGGCCACCTGCAGCGACGCCCCCGCGGCGGTCGCCCGCGTGCGCACCGACAGCACCGCGTCGCCCGCGGCCAGCGCCAGCGACTGCTCGGCGTTGACCACCAGGTTCAGCACCACCTGCTCGATCTGCCCGCGGTCGGCCAGCACCGCGGGGAGGTCGGGCGCCAGCTCGGCATGCACCACCACGTTGCGGGTACGCAGCGAGTAGGCGCGGGTGCGCAGCACGTGCTGCACCACGTCGTTCAGGTCCACCCGCTCGCGCCGCCCCTCCGACTGCTCCTGCGTGTCGCGGGCGAGCAGGCGCAGGTCGGTGACGATCTTGGCCATCCGCTCGGCCTCGCGGCGGATGGTCTCCAGGTCTTCGCGCTCCTCGTGCGGCCGCTCCTGCATCAGCAGCAGCTCGGTGAAGCCCAGCACGGCGCTCAGCGGGTTGTTCAGCTCGTGCGCCACGCCGCCCAGCAGGGTGCCGATGCTGGCCAGCCGCTCGGCGCGGCGCAGGTGCTGCTCGGCGCTCAGCTGCGCGCTGATGTCGCGGATGATGCCGAAGAGGACCCCGGGGCCGCGGCCGCCCTGCTCCACGCGCCCCAGCAGCGCCTCGAGCGGCACCTCGCGGCCGTCGCTCGGCCGCCGCTTGCGGATGCGCCCGCTCCAGCGCCCCTGCTCGCCCGCCGTGCGCAGCGCCGCCCGCGTCGCGGCCTCCGACTCGGCGTCGGCCGCCAGCTCGGTGAAGCGCGGAGCGGGGCCGGCGGGGTCGAAGCCCAGGATCTCGGCGAAGGCGTGGTTGGCGTAGAGGATCTCGCCGGCGTCGGTCACCAGGCACACCCCGTCGGGAAGCCCCTCCAGCGCCGCCGCCAGCGTGCGGCGCTGCGTCTCGGTCTCACGCGCCAGGGTCACGTCCTCCAGCACGATCAGCGCGCCGGTGATCTCGCCGTGCTCGCCCCGCAGCGGCACGCCCGAGTGGCGCACCGTGCGCCGCACGCCGTCGAAGCCCTGCAGGTCCACCAGCTCGCCGGCGCTGGGCTCGCCGCGCAGCGCGCGCGCCATCCCCCATTCGTGCGCCTCGATCGGCTCGCCGGTCTCGGTCCACCATCCCTTGTACTCGCCGTAGCCCTCCAGCCCCACCAGGCGAACGCCGCCCCAGATGCGGTCGCCGGCGGGGTTGTGCCACACCACCCGGCCGCCGGCCTCGGCCAGCAGGATCCCCACCGGCAGGGCGTCGAGCACCTGCCGCATGCGGCGCTCGTTGTCGCGGATGGCGGCCTCGGCTTCCTTGCGGTGGGTGATGTCTTCCGTGGTGCCCACCACGCGCACCATCCGCCCGTCCACGTCCAGCACGGGGAACCCGCGCGAGCACACCCAGCGCACGCTCCCGTCGGGGCGGATCACCCGGTACTCGGTGCCGCCCACCGGGCGATTGCCCACGTCGGCCATCCCGGCCAGCAGCGTGGCCTGGTCGTCGGGGTGCACCGAATGCACGAACGAGGTGGGGTCGGCGTAGACCACCGACAGCGGCAGCCCCCACACCTCCTCGAAGGCGGGGCTCACGTACACCGTCTCGGAGAAGTCGGCGGCGAAGATCCAGAACACCTCGCGCACGTTGGCGGCGAGCTGCCGGAACTTCTCCTCGCTCTCGCGCAGCGTGCGCTCGGCCAGGCGCTCCTGCGTGATGTCGCGCGCGATCCCGTGCACGCCCACCACCCCGCCGTCGGCGTGGATGGGGTTGGCGGTCACCGCCAGCCGCACCCGCTCGCCCGAGGGCCGCACCACCTCCAGCTCCACCTCCACGTCGGTCCCCGCGGCCCGCAGCGCCGCCGCGAACGCGCGCTCGGCCGCCTCGCGGCTGCCGGCGTCCACCACGCGGGCGAAGGAGGTGCCCAGCAGCTCGGCGGCGGTGCGCCCCAGGAAGCGCTCGCCGGCCGGGTTGATCTCGGAGAACGCCCCGTCGAGGTCCAGCACGTAGATGGCGAAGGGCGAGCTGGTGACCACCCGGCGGTAGTGCGCGTCGGTCCGCAGCCGCTCGGTGAGGTCGCGCACCACCACCTGCACCGCGTTCCCGCCGGCGAAGGGGACGGGCGTGCCCACCGTCTCGGCCGCGAAGCCGCCGCCGCCCAGGCGCAGCAGGCGCAGCTGGCGCAGCGGCGCCGGCCCGTCGCCGGCCAGCACCTGCCGGATGCGCTCGTGCACGGCGCCGCGGTCGTCGGGGTGCACCAGGTCGGTCACCGCCGTGCCCACCAGCTGCTCCGGCCGCTCGGCGCCGAACAGCCGCAGGGCGGCCGGGTTGGCGAAGAGGATCTCGCAGCCGCGGTGCACCAGGATCGCGTCGGGCGCGGCGCCGGCCAGCCGCCGGTAGTGCTCGTCGGCCTCCCTGCGGCTCTCCCGCTCGCGGCGCAGTGCGATCTCCGATAGCGCCAGCTCGGCCACGTCGCGCAGGAAGTCGGCGTCGGCCTCGCTCCACGCCCGCGGGCACAGGTCCACGGCACAGACGCAGCCGATCACCGCCCCCTCCGGGAGCCGCAGCGGGAAGGCGGCGTACGCGGCGATCGCGAGCCGCTCCACCACCGGCATGGCCGCGGCCGCCGGGTCGGCGCGCGTGTCGGCGACCACCCGTTCGCCGCCCGAGCGCACCACGTCGCCGCACGGCGTCTCCCCGCTCGGCTCGGCCAGCAGCCCCGGCAGGCCGTGCTGGCCCAGGCAATGCTCGCGCTCCCCGTCCACCAGCGACACGAACGCCGCCGGCACGCCCAGCGTCCGCACCACCAGGCGGGTGAGGCGGTCGAACGCGGGGTCTGCTGCCGGTGAGTCCAGGAGGGCGGGGTCGTGAAGCGCCGCGAGCCGGGCCGGGTCGTGGATCTCGGGAACGGAGGCGTGCATCGAGGGCGGTTCGGGTGAACGCCGTCGGCCGGTGGGCGCGCCGGTACCGATGCGTGGAAGACGATCTCCCCGCCGCGCGGCCCGGGGCGGGCTTCGGGCGCGGGAGAACTCGATTGGACCTTTACCAGAAGATCTAAAGTTAATCGAACGTTCGCGGAAGGCACGAGGGCCTTGGGATGAATGGCTGGACGTCGCCTGCCACCCTTCACCGGCTCCCCGTGCTCCCCATTCGTCCGGCACGGCCGAGGCCGCGGGTTACGATTGCACGCGGACTTCGTGCCGGGGCTTACAGATCCCGCCCAAACCAGTGCGGAAGACGGGTCGATCCGTCACGTAGGTCGATCGCGCTCCGCGGGACGTATCGTCTCACTCCAGATCCAGCAAACGACTTGTCTCACGCAGAGTCAGCGGAGTGAGCAGAGAACAGCGGTTTTCTCTGCTGACTCTGCTGACTCTGCTGACTCTGCGTGAGACTTCGCTGTTGGTCCTTCTGGCTCGCGGCCCCGAAGGACGAGGGGAAGCCTCACCCGAAGCTTGCGGCGGAGCGGCGGATTAGGCGCGAAAATCAGAAGGGGACCCGGCCGCGTGGCCTGGTCCCCTTTCCCGTCTGCCCGAACGAAGCGCTCAGTTCAACGGATACGCCTGAAGCCCTGCCTTGGAGAGCAGCAGCGCCGTCTCGGGGCCGCGGCTCAGGCGGTCGATCCAGCCGCCGGCCCGGAGCTGCTCCAGCAGCGTGGTGGCCGCGTCGTCGCCCGTGATCATCTCGCTCTTGGCCACGTGCAGGAAGCGCTCGCTGCCGTCCTCGGCGCTGCGGAAGCGCCACACGTGCCGGTTGCCCTCGTTGCGCTCGGCCGTGCGCACGCCCTGCCAGCTCTTGCGCGCCTGCTTGCGCAGCTCGGCGCCGATCTGGCGGGCGACCTTGGCGACTTTCAGGCTCTGGTTCTCACGAGAATCCATCGCGGTCTCCTTGACATTGCGAGGCGCATCTCTCGTCCGAGGCGCCCGCGCGGCACATGGTGCGTGCGCGGGAACAATCACCCGGAACGGTACGCCGGATCCTTATACCCCGCCAATGCGGAAACGGCCCGGCTTCGCTGAGATGGAGAGGCCGGCGTTCTCGCCCGGCTCGATGGAACGCCGCGGCCGGACTGTCTTTGCACGCATCACGAGCCCGTCGTGTACCGCTGATTGTCGAACCCGCCGACGTGGAATTCGAACGACGGATTGCCTTCCTGGAACACGGGAATTTCGATGCGTACGACCTTGGCGGCCCTCATCCGCTGGAGGAAGCGCGACGAGCCTCGGATGAAGACCGTCGTGCTGCTGTTGTCCGACGGGCCCGCTCCCATCCACCTCTCGGGGCTTCCGTCATCGAAGCGGACCCGCACCGTGCACTCGTCGTAGCTCGGACACAGGATCTGTCCGCGTTCGATCTGGAGCATGACGTCGCGCCCGAAGCTCGGATGGTTCCGAATGACGAGGGTCGCGTGCTGCGCGCCCTGGTACGGGAAGTCGAATTCGACCGTGTTCTCCGACTCGATCCGGGCCATGCGCGAGGTGCGGCCGGTCATCGGGTCGAGGTCGGCGGAATACATCCATTTTTGCGCGTCCGCAGCGTTCGCGGCCGCGAGCTCGGCTGCTCGTGCAGCCTCTCGCACCCGGGCTTGCGCCCGCGTGCGGAGTTGTTCGTTCCGCTCCGTCTGCTTCGGCGTCAGCGGCTGTTCGATCTGATTGAGAGTGACCGCCGCCGCATCTGCGCGTTCCTGCGTAGCGGATGGACGGACAAGCGACTCAGCCGAGTCGAGCAGCGCCGTGGTAGCGCGTACATGCGTCGCCGAATCGTGGGGAAAGCGCCACTTGTGGTCGAGCCGATCGAGGCGCGCCAGCTCCGCTCGCGTGGCCGTGGAAAGCCGGGTGCGGATACCTGCCGCTTCGGTGCTGTCGTGTATCCGCTCGGCCGAATTCTCTGCGAGTGATCGAGGACGCGCGGCGGACGTCCCGCCTTTAGAGGAGAGGACGCCCACGAGCACGAGCAACAGGATCACCATACCCGATCCGATCAGGAGCGGTTTGGCCGAACTCCGGGAATGGTTCGCCGATACGTTCGGTTTCAGCCACTGGTCCGGGACCGCGGCGCGCTGCACGGAGGCGGCCGAAGCGGGTGGGCGGGCGGGCGGCGGTGGGTGCGCCGGTCGGTTCCCCGGGTACGCGCCCAAGGGAGGGGCCATCCCTCTCGTGGGCGAGGGAACTCCACAGCCGGGACAGAATGGCGCTTCCGTGCTCACGGGGCGGCCGCACTCGCGGCAGGGGTACAGAGCCATCAGTCGTCGGGGGATTGGGTGTGAACACTCCGGAATGAAACCGCTGTTTCCGGATCGTGCAAGTCGACCCGCGCAGCTTCAACGATGAAGCCCGCGATCGGTGGGGGGAGGGCGGTACGTGGTCGTCAGCGAAGAGATCGAACAGGGGATGAACGTTGCAGAGCAGGGCGCGGCGCGACACAACCCGCGCTCACGGGCAAGGTGCGTCCACACGATGGACGACACCTTGCCCCCCAACGTCTTTCAGGCTGTCGCCTTCGCCGGGTCGGGGCGGGGGAAGAGCGGGTCGCCGGGGGTCACGCGCCATCCCGACACGTCGAGCGCCGCCAGCTCGTCGATGCGCGGCATCGGGCGCTCGCCGGCCACGCGCCGCCACAGCTCCTCCATCTTCGCGGGGATGAAGGGGAAGAGCAGCACCGCCATCACCGCCACGTAGCGCACCATGGCGTTCAGCGTGGCGTCGAGCTCGCCGGCGCGGCCGGGCTCCTTGGCCATCGCCCACGGCGCCGTGTCGGCCACGAAGGCGTTGGCGTGGCGCACCAGCCCCATCGCCGCCTCGCTGGCGCGGTGCAGCAGCAGGGCGTCCATCTCGCGGCGGTACTCGGCCACCGCCTGCTGCACCGCCGTGTCGGGGCGCGCGTCCACGGGTGGCGTCTCGCCGCCGCGGAACTTGGCCACCAGCGACAGCGTGCGGCTGGCCAGGTTGCCGACGGAGTTCGACAGCTCGGCCGTGTAGCGCTCGGCGAAGCGCTCCCAGCTGAAGTTGCCGTCGGCGTCCCACGGCACCTCGCGCAGCAGGAAGTAGCGGAACGCGTCGGGGCCGTAGCGGTCGATGGCCTCGTCCAGGTCCAACCCGACGCCGGAGGACTTGCTGAAGCGCTCGCCGCCCAGCAGCACGAAGCCGTGCCCCCACACCCGCTCGGGGAGGGGCAGGCCGGCCGCCTGCAGCATGGCCGGCCAGATGATGGCGTGCAGGCGCACGATGTCCTTGCCCACCACGTGCAGCTGCGCCGGCCACCACGCCTCCCAGTCGCCGTCGGGGTAGCCGGTGTCGGTCAGGTAGTTGGGGAGCGCGTCGAACCACACCCACGTCCCCTGCGTCTCGCCGTTGGCCGATGGCAACGGGAAGGGGATGGCCCACGACAGCCGGGCGCGGGTGATGGAGATGTCTTCCAGCCCGCTCTCCAGCAGCGCCAGCATCTCGTTGCGCCGCGCCTCGGGGCGCAGGAAGTCGGGATGGGCCTCGAAGTGGGCGCGCAGGAAGTCCTGGTACCTGGTGAGCCGGAAGAACCAGTTGCGCTCCTCCGTCCACTGCAGCTCGCGGGTGGGGTGGAGAACGCAGCGCCCGTCCACGATCTCGCCCTCGCGCTTGAACAGCTCGCACCCCACGCAGTACCACCCCTCGTACGTCTTCTCGTAGAAGTCGTCGGGATTGCGCTGGTGGATGCGCTCGATCAGCGCGGTGACCCCGCGCCGGTGGTGCGGCTGCGTGGTGCGCACCCAGCGGTCGTTGCTCACGCACAGCTTGGCCCACATCCGCTCGAAACGCGCGGAGATGCGGTCCACCTGCTCCTGCGGGGCGATCTCGTTGGCGGCCGCCGCCTGGGCCACCTTCTGCCCGTGCTCGTCCATCCCCATGCAGAAGCGCACGTCGTCGCCCAGCAGCCGGTGGTAGCGGGCGATGGCGTCGGCGCCGATCTTCTCGTACGCGTGTCCCTGGTGCGGGTCGCCGTTCGCGTAGTCGATGGCGGTGGTGACGTAGAAGCGCCGGCTCACTCGGGCCTCGTCTCCGGCGTGCGGCGGGGGCGGCGCGGCGGACGCTGCGGCGTCTGCGGCGTGGGGAGCGGCGCGGCGGCCGGGCGCTCGGGCGCGGGCGGCCCCACCACCGTCTCGGCCTTGAGCTGGTCGAGGGTCACCACGCGGCGCTGCCGGTTCTCGTCCTGCAGCGTCACCGTGTTGCGCCAGATGTCGATGGACAGCACCCGCTCGGCGCCCACGCCGGTGCGCAGCGTCTTCCCCTCGCGGGGGAAGCGCTTGCGGGCGGTGAGGTAGGCGTCGTGCTCGTAGGTCAGGCAGCACATCAGCCGGCCGCAGGTGCCCGAGATCTGCTGCGGGTTGAGGGACAGGTTCTGGTCCTTGGCCAGCTGCAGCGAGATCGGCTTGATCTCGCGCAGCCAGGTGCCGCAGCAGAGCTGGCGGCCGCAGCGGCCCACGCCGCCCAGCTGCGCGGCCTCGTCGCGCACCCCGATCTGCTTCAGCTCGATCCTGGTCCTGAACGTACGCGCCAGGTCGCGCACCAGCTGGCGGAAGTCCACGCGGCGCTCGGCGGTGAAGTAGACCGTCAGCTTGTTGCGGTCCCACTGCCACTCGGCGTCGCTCACCTTCATCTTCAGGTTGTGCTGCTCCACCAGCTCGCGCGTCTTGCGCCGCACGCGCTCTTCGTCGGCGCGCACGGTGTGCAGCTGGTGCACCTCGCCCGTCTCGGCGCGGCGCAGCACGGGCGTGGCCTGCTGGAGCTCGCTGCCGCACTTGCGGCGCGCGACCCCGCCCACGCTCTTCACGCGGCCCACGTCGCGGCCGCGCTCCACCTCCACCAGCACCCACTCGCCCACCTTGAGCGTCACGTCGGGCGAGGTGTAGAACCCTCTCCGGGTGCCCTTGAACGCCACCTCCACCAGGAAGGCGACTTCGGCCTGGGGCGTCGAGAGAGGCTGGATCACCGGAAGCTCGAGCACCGGTTCCCTCCCCACATCTATGCTCTCGCTTCCGCCCATGGGCGGCCGCGCGAACGGTCAGAAAAGCAGATCTATCGGGAAACCCGGGCGACGCTCAGCGGCCGCTGCGCCACTGCCCCATCCCCAGGTACTTGTCCAGGCGGCGCTTGCGCAGGGTGTCCACGTCCAGCGCCTTGAGCTCGCCCAGGTGCTTCAGCAGCGCCTCCTTGAGGTTGGCGCCGGTGTCCTCCCAGTCGGAATGCGCCCCGCCCGAGGGCTCGGCGACCACGTCGTCGATCACCTTCAGCTCGATCAGGTCGCCGGCGGTCATGCGCATGGCCCGCGCGGCCTTGTCGCGGTGCGCGGCGTCCTTCCACAGGATGGCGGCGCAACCTTCGGCGCTGATCACCGAGTAGACGCTGTTCTCCAGCATCAGCACCCGGTCGGCCACGCCGATGGCCAGCGCGCCGCCCGAGCCGCCCTCGCCGATCACCACCGCCACCGTGGGCACCCGGAGCCCCGCCATCTCGCGCAGGTTGCGGGCGATGGCCTCGGCCTGGCCGCGCTCCTCGGCGCCCAGGCCGGGATAGGCCCCCATGGTGTCGATCATGGTCACCACCGGGCGGCCGAACTTCTCTGCCAATTTCATCAAACGGAGCGCCTTGCGGTACCCCTCGGGGTGCGGCATCCCGAAGTTGCGCGTCAGGTTCTCCTTCATGTCGCGCCCCTTCTGGTGGCCGATCAGCATCACGCTGTCGCCGCCCAGGCGCGCCCAGCCGCCCACGATGCTGGCGTCGTCGCGGTACAGGCGGTCGCCGTGCAGCTCGACCCAGTCGGAGAAGATCATCTCCACGTAGTCGAGGGTGTACGGCCGCCGCGGGTGGCGGGCCACCTGCACCCGCTCGATCGGCGACAGGTTGCGGAAGGTGTCCTGCCGGAGCCCGTGCAGCTTGCGCTCGAGCGAGCGCAGCTCGGTGCTCACGTCCATCCCGCGTTCGCGCGCAACGCCGCGGAGCGTCTCGATCTGCTCCTCGACCTCCGCGATCACGCGCTCGAAATCCAGGTGTGCGACCGTAGCCAAATCCGTATCCCTCGCAGGCCCCCGCAGGTGCGGAAGGCGCAGGTCAAGTCAGGTTGCCCGGGTGGATCCCAACGCATCCCGGGTCGTTTCGACGAGCAGACCACCCCAGCCGATACACCGGGTATGCGAATCGGTGCGACGGCCAGGCTTCCGCCCCGCCCGCGATCCTCGCACGGAGCCGCCCGTGACGAGCAGAACCCGTTCCCCTCGGCCGGAATGCTCCCCCTCGCGCGGCCGTTCTGGAATTGAGTGGACGGGGCGGGCCCGTCCTACTCCTCCGACGACGAGCCGGCGCCCGCCTTCTGGCGGCGGTTGCGCCAGGGCTCGTCGCGCTGGGGAACCTGGCCCAGCGCGGGTGGGTCGCGGTGCAGGCGCACGCGCTCGTCGCCCAGGCGGTCGCGCAGGGCGGCCACCACCTCGTCGGTGGGCGCCACCTTGAGGGTGCGCGACCTCAGCCGCTGGCCCGCGCCCTCGCCGCCGCCGTTCTTCCAGACGACGAAGACGGGCCCCTCGCCGCCGTGCGCGGCGATCAGCGCCTTGGCGCCCTCGAAGGCGGTGGGCTCGGGGCCCGACGAGCCGATCTCGATCACCACGCCCACCTCGCCGCTGGCGCGGATGCCGTCCAGCGCCATGGCGTGGTCCAGGAAGAGCGGCGGGTCTTCGTCGTCGCGCTCGCGGTTGCTCACCGCGCCGCGGATCACCACGGCCGCGTCCTGCTTGAGCACGTCCTTGTATTTAGCCCACGAGTCGCCGAACGCAAGGACGGTGGCGGTGCCGTGGAAGTCTTCCACGGTGATGCGCCCCCACTCGCTGCCGTCCTTCTTGCTGATCTGCCGGGCCGCCTCGGTGATCACGCAGGCCAGCTCCACCTTGTGGTCCTTCTGCGCCTTGAGCGTGACGGTGTTGGTGCGCGCCTCGAACAGCGCCACGTCCTCGCGGTAGCGGTTGAGGGGGTGGCCGCTGATAAAGAAGCCCAGGATCTCCTTCTCGCGCGCCAGCCGCTCGCTCTCGGCCCACTTCTCCACCCTGGGCAGCGGCGGCGCCTGCACCAGCGCGTGCCCCGCGTCGCCGCCGCCCATCAGGTCGGCGAAGAGCGAGTCCTGCGCGCTGTCGCGCTCCTTCTGCAGCACCTGCGCCGAGTTGAAGGCGGCGTCGAGCCCCGCCAGCAGCTGGTTGCGGTTGTGCTCCTCGGCGAAGTCGTCGCAGGCGCCGGCGCAGATCAGCGCCTCGTTCACCCGCTTGTTGCACAGCCGCAGGTCGATGCGGCTCAGGAAGTCGAACAGGCTCCGGAAGCGCCCCTCGGCCAGGCGCGCGGCCAGGATCGAGCGCACCGCGCCGTCGCCCACCCCGCGGATGGCGCCCAGCCCGAAGCGGATCTTGCCCACCCCCTCGCCCACCACCGTGAACTTCCAGTTCGACTCGTTGACGTCGGGGGCCAGCACCTCGATCCCCTCGCGCTGGATGCGCGGGAGGTACTTGTGCATCTCGCGGCAGTGGGCGATGTAGGCCACCACGTCGTCGGTCTTGTCCACAACCGACGACATCAGCGCCGCCATGAACTCGGCCGGGTAGTGGCACTTGAGCCACGCCGTCTGGTAGGCCACCAGCGAGTAGGCGGCCGAGTGCGACTTGTTGAAGCCGTAGCGGCCGAACGCCTCGATCTGGTCGGCCAGCTCCTTGATGGCCTTGTGCTCGTGGCCCTTGGCCACGGCCTTCTCCACGAACTTGCCCAGCTCCTTGGCGATCAGGTCGGCGTCCTTCTTCCCTACCGCCTTGCGCAGCACGTCGGCCTCGGCCAGCGAGAGGCCGGCAAGGATCTGCGCGATGCGCATCACCTGCTCCTGGTACACGATCACGCCGTAGGTGGGCTCCAGCACCTCCACCAGCTCGGGGAAGGGGTACTTCACCGGCTCCAGCCCCAGCTTGCGGCGGATGTACACGGTGTCCATCCCCATGTCCAGCGGGCCGGGGCGCAGCAGCGCGTTGGCCGCTACCAGGTCGTCGAAGCGGTCGGCCTTCATCTGCCGCAGCTTCTCCGTGGCCAGCTGGCTTTCGAACTGGAAGACGCCCGCGGTGCCGCCGCGCGCCAGCATGGCGTAGACCTCGGGGTCGTCCAGCGGGATGTCCTCGGGCCGGTCGTACTCCTGCCCGCTGGTAGGGTGGCGAAGCGACCCGTGGCGGGCGCGGATGCTCACCACCGCGTCGTAGATCACGGTGAGCGTCTTGAGCCCCAGGAAGTCCATTTTGAGCATGCCGGCCTTTTCCAGGCAGGTCATGTCGTACTGGGTGACGATGATCGATTCGCCGCTGCCGCCCGAGCCCTTGGTGCTCTGGGTGCAGATGGGCACGTACTCGTCCAGCGGCCCCGGCGCGATCACCACGCCGGCCGCGTGGACGGAGGAGTGGCGGCTGAGCCCTTCCAGCGTGGACGAGTAGTCGAGGAGCTGGCGGTAGCGGTCGTCCTTCTCGTACAGCTCCTTGATCTCGGGGATCTTCTCCCTGGCCTCGTCCACCGTGAGCGAGAAGTTGGGCGCGTTGGGGATCAGCTTGGCCAGCCGGTCGGTCTCGGCGGGGAGGAAGCCCAGGGTGCGCCCCACGTCCTTGATCACGGCGCGGCTCTTCATCGTCCCGAAGGTGATGATCTGGCCCACCGCGTCGCGGCCGTACTTCTCGCGCACGTACTCGATCACCTCGCCGCGCCGCTCGAAGCAGAAGTCCACGTCGATGTCGGGCATCGACACGCGCTCGGGGTTCAGGAAGCGCTCGAACAGCAGGTCGAACTTGATGGGGCAGCAGTCGGTGATCCCCATGCAGAATGCCACGATGCTCCCCGCCGCCGAGCCGCGCCCCGGCCCCACGGGGATGTCGTGGTCGCGCGCCCAGCGGATGAAGTCTGCGGTGATCAGGAAGTAGCCCGAGTACCCCAGGCTGGTGATCACGCCCAGCTCGTACTCCACCCGGTCCACGATCTCCTGCGGCAGCACCGTCTTCGGGTCCACGTCGGCCGCCGTGCCCTTCGGCGCGTAGTGCCGGAGGGCGCCCTGCCACACCCAGGCGCGCAGCATCTCGTCCTCGCTGGCGTACCCCTCGTCCTTCGTGGGGAAGGCGGGCACATGGTAGCCCTTGGGGTAGCTCCAGTTGCACTCGTCGGCGATCTTGAGCGTGTTCTCCAGCACGTCGGGGCGGCCGGGGAAGCGCTCGCGCATCTCGTCGGTGTTCTTGAAGTAGAGCTGCCCGTCGTACTTCATCCGGTTGGGGTCGCTGAAGTCCTTCCCCAGCCCGATGCACAGGAGGACGTCGTGCGCCTGGTGGTCGCCCGCGCGCAGGAAGTGCGCGTCGTTGGTGGCCACCAAGGGCACGCCCATCTCCTCGGCCAGCGTGAAGATGCGGCGGTTCAGCTCGGCCTGTCCCTCGCTGTCGTGGCCCTGCACCTCCAGGTAGTAGCGGTCGCGGAACAGCTCCTGGTGCCAGGCCACGGCCTCGCGGGCGGCGTCCCAGCGGTCGTCCATCAGCGCCTGCGCCACCTCGCCCGCCAGGCAGGCGCTGGTGACGATGATCCCCTCGGAGTGGCGGGCCAGCACCTCGCGGTCGATGCGCGGCTTGCCGTAGAACCCCTCGGTGTAGCCGATGGAGGTGAGCTTGCTGAGGTTCTTGTAGCCCTGGTAGTCGCGGGCGAGCAGCACCAGGTGGTAGTAGCCCTTCTCGCCCTTGACCTTGCCGCGGTCGTGGCGGCTGTTGGGGGCCACGTAGGCCTCCATCCCCACGATGGGCTTGACCCCCGCCTTCTTGGCCGCCTCCTGGAACATCCAGGCGCCGTACATGCAGCCGTGGTCGGTGAGCGCGATCGCCGGCTGCTCGAGCTCCACGGCGCGCTTGACCAGGTCGCCGATGCGGTTGGCGCCGTCGAGCAGCGAGTATTCGGAGTGGCAGTGCAGATGGACGAACGACATCGTGGCGCCGGATGCTTCCGTGGGGGGAGAAGAACTGCGTAACGCGAAGACAGCCAACGAGTTGGCGGGCATGCGCCCGCCCCTGCACTTGTCGCGTGTGAACACCTTGAATATGCTCCTGCGGCACCCGTTTGGGAAGAGAACGGCACGGATCCGCCACCCCGGGCACAACCTTCCGGCGCTGACGGCGGCGGACCCCGGCAGTCGCCCGCAGCCACCTCGCGCACCACGCCGGCCCACACTTTCCGGAGCTCCCCACTTGACCCGTCCATCCCCCGCGCGACCGCTCGCGACGCTGGCCGCCGCCGCCCTGATCGCCCTCGCCGCCGCCTGCGGCAAGGGCGACGAGGGCTCCGCCAGCGGCGGCCCGCTGCCGGCCGGGTTCGAGCCGGTGGCGGCCGGCGCGCGCCTGGCGCCGCCGGCGGTCACCGACCGCTGCTATTCGCCGCCCACCCGCATGCTCTTCCACAGCCAGGCCGAGTGGGACACCTACTGGACCGAGGTGACGCGGCAGTGCCCGCCGCCGGCCATCGCGGGGAACGTGGACTGGCAGAAGGAGATGCTGGTGTACGCCTCGATGGGCCGGCGCATGTCGGCCGAAGACCGGATGACCATCGAGGGGACGGGGATGCGGAACGACACGCTGCTCGTCTTCATCCGCCGGAGCATGCTGGCCGCCGGGTGCCCGGGGCGCGAGAAGACCTTCCCCCAGTCGCTGATCCGCATCCCCGCCGGCAACCGCCCCGTCCGCTTCGCCGAGGAGCACCGCAAGATCCCGTGCTCGTGAGCGAACTCGGCCGCGTCCCCACCTGACACCACGCGGCCGGAACGGCCGCGTGGTGTCCGCAAGCTTCGACACCGCAAGCAGTTGCACCCTCCTTCGCTTCGCGGGGGAGGGTACGCGCTCTCGGGCGCGGGGCGGGGGCTTCCGCGCAGGCGCGCGCCGATCCGGGTCCACAATCCCTTGAACCGTCCGTAGATACGCCTTCATCTGTTTGGCACGATCCTTTCAATGGACCGCGGCTCCGGAAGGGGTCCTAAGTCATTGAGGGAAGCCATCCTATGAAGACGATGAAGAGGTTCGTGGCGGCGGCGGGGATCGCGGTTTCGCTGGCGGCGGGGGCCACCCCGGCGCATGCGACCGACGGGCCCGCGCGGGTGAGCGGCGAGAAGTTCTACCTGTCGGTGGACCTGTCGGAGCGCAAGCTGTACGTGATGCGCGACGGGGCGGAGGTGGGCAGCTACTCGGTGGCCATCGGGCAGCCCAACCACCCCACGCCCACCGGCCGCTACCGGATCCAGCACATCGTCTGGAACCCGCGCTGGGTTCCGCCCGATGCGCGCTGGGCCCGCAACAAGCGGCCCACGCCTCCGGGCGACCCGCGCAACCCGATGGGCCGGGTGAAGCTCTTCTTCCACGAGCCCGACCTGTACATCCACGGCACGCGCGCGGTGGATTCGCTGGGCGAGGCCGAGAGCCACGGCTGCGTGCGGATGCGCAACAGCGAGGTGATCGAGCTGGCGCGCACGGTGATGGCCAACGGCGGCTCGCCGCGCCCGCCCAGCTGGTTCCGCCGCGTCCTCGGCCGTGTCACCAGCACGAGCGCCGTCTACCTGTCCGACCCGGTGATGGTGGAGATCCACCGCTAGGCCCAGGAGCACGGACGCGCACCGGGAGCCCCGCGGCACGCAAGCCGCGGGGCTCTCCTCGTTCCCGGATCCCATGATGTCGTGAGGCTCCGCGACGACGTCATCCCGCATTCCGTCCGTTCCCTCTCAAACCGCACAGAGCCGTGTACCTGATCCAGATCCTCCTCCCCGTGCGCGACAACGAGGGCAAGCCGTTCGACCACGACCAGTTCGAGCGCGTGCGCGCCGAGCTGGCCGAGCGCTACGGCGGTGTCACCTTCCACTCCCGCGCGCCCGCGCAGGGCGTGTGGAAGGACGACAACGGCGACGTGGCGCACGACGACGTGCTGGTGGCCGAGGTGATGGCCGAGCACCAGGACCGCGAGTGGTGGCCGCCGTATCGCGGCGAGCTGGAGAAGCGCTTCCGGCAGGACAAGATCGTGGCGCGGATCATCGCGTGCGAGCTGCTGTAAGCGTCGGAGTGATCGGCTGGTCTGCGGGCGGCTGATCGGCTGATCGGCGGTGCGGCGGGGGGCGGTGAGGCCCGACGTCCGCCGGTTGAAACCGGCGGCTGGAACGTCGGGAAGTCCGCCTTCGCGGACTGCGGGGGAGAGATCCGCGTGGGATGCCAAACATCTCATGGGTCCTGGGTGTATTCCTCTGGTGGAGTGACACATCACGAAGACACGTTTGACCAGGCCATAGGTCTATGCAGCGCAATCAGTTGATCGCCTTCGTCGCGCTCGCCGCGGCGGCGGTGGTGCCGGTGCGGGCAGCCGCGCAGATGCACGAGCACGCCGGCGTGCACGGCGCGCCCGCGGCACGTGCGCCGGTTTCAGCGCGGGATTCGGCGGCGCTGGCGCGGCAGGTGGCGGCGGTGCGGGCGGCCACCGCGCGCTACCGCGACCATGCCAACGCGGTGGCCGACGGCTACCGCCTGTTCGGCCGCGAGTCGCCGCTGATGGGCGAGCACTGGTACCGGCCCGACCTGGTGGGGCAGCCGCTGGATCTGGCGCAGCCGTCCACGCTGCAGTACGCCACCATCGGTGGACGCCGGGTGCTGGCGGGCGTGGCCTACACCGTCTACCGCCACCCCGGCGACCCCGTCCCCGCCGGCTTCGCGGGCGATGCGGACGCGTGGCACACCCACGACATCGCGCACCTTGCCGACGCCGCCGTGTCGGACCGGCCGCTGCTGCACGCCATCGTCCAGCGCCGCATTCGCCGGGGCAAGGTGGGGCCCGACGGGCGCACCCTGCTGACGATGGTGCACGCATGGATGTGGCTCGACAACCCCGACGGCCTGTTCGCGCAGGAGCACCGCGCGCTGCCGTACCTGCGCGCCGGCCTCCCCGCCGGATGGGCCGTCGGCGCGGGCGAGGGCGCCGCGAACGGCATCGCGCTGCTGGCGCCCAACGCCTGCTCGCAGGAGGCCCAGCGAACCGCCCGCATCGCCCGAGCCGACGGCGGCCAGGAGCGCCGCCTGGCTGCCGCGTGCGAGCAGCAGGCCGCGCAACTCCGCACCGCCGTCGCCACCCGCCGCGACGCGCAGACCGCCAACGCGGCCGCCGCCCGCGCCTGGACCGCCTACGAGACGGCGGCGAACCGCATCCTCACCGCCCAGCAGCAGGCCCGCATGCAGCGCATCATGGGCGCCGCCATGGAGCACGAGATGATGGGGATGTGACGCTCACATCATCGACATAAACGAAAGCGGCCCGCCGAAACGCGGGCCGCTTTCGTTGTCGCCGTTGAAGTCCGCGAAGGCGGACTGCGTGCCCTTGTAGCCGCGAGTTTACTCGCATATTCCGCACAATGTTCTGCGTGTCATCACGGGATTGGCGGCTGCGTCGTCCTCACCTTGCCGAATTCGCAACGCCGAGCCGCCTCACACCGCCTGCGCTTCCGGCGCCACGATCTGCGGAACGGCCATCGTCGCCGTCGCCGCCGTCTTCGCCAGCCGCTTGCGCTCGGGCCCGCGCTCGAACAGCAGGTATAGCGCGGGGGTCACCGTCAGCACCAAGATCGTGGAGCTCGCCAAACCGCCGAGGAGGGAGAAGCCCAGCGCGTTCCAGATGTTGGCGTCGGCCGCCTTGCTGAACAGCACCAGCGGCAGCAGGCCGATGATGGTGACCGAGCTGGTCATCAGGATCGGCCGCACGCGCTCGAGCGTGCCCAGCACGATGGCGTCGTGCAGCAAAGCGTGCTCGTGGCGGCGGAGCTGGTTCACGCGGTCGATCAGCAGCACCGCGTTGTTCACCACCACGCCGCCCATCATGATCACGCCGATGAACGCCTCGCGGGTGAAGCTCGCGTTGGTGAAGAAGTAGACCAGGAACACGCCGATCAGGGCCATCGGCACCGTCAGCAGCACGCACAGCGGCTGCCGCAGCGACTCGAACAGCCCCGCGCACACCATGAACACTAGGACGAGCGAAAAGGCCAGCACGGCGTAGATCTGCCCCTTCTCGTCGTCGTCCCAGCGCCACTCCTCCTTGCCGATCACCTGGTAGCCGGCGGGAAGGCTGGTGCTGCCGATCACCCGCGCCTGCACCTTGTCGCCCAGCTTGGCGGGGCCGCGGAACTCGTAGGCCACGGTGCGCTGGTACTGCTGGTCTTCGCGCAGGATGCGGCTCAGCACCTCGCGCTGCCCCACCGTGGCCACGTCGCCCAGCCGCACCGGCTCGCCGCCGGGGGCGGGGATGGTCAACGCTTCCAGCTGCCCCACGTCCAGCGTGCCGCTCCCCGACAGGCGCACGGAGAGCGACATCTCCTCGTCGCCCACGCGCAGGTACGAGCGCCGCGAGTCGCGCCCCACGGCCGCGGCCACGCGCCGCACCACGCCCTGCGCCGACAGCGCGTGCATCGCCAGCCGCGCGCGGTCGAGGCGCACGGCCACCTCGGTGGCCCTGTCGTGCTCGAACCACTGGCCGCTGGCGTTGGTGTCCACGTCCTGGATGCGCGAGAACCCCTTCAGCCGCTCGCCCAGGTCCTCGGCGATGGCGCGCACCTGCTCGTAGTTGTAGCCCAGGACGCGGATGGTGTAGTTGGGCGGCGACCCGCCGCCGCCGTAGAAGCTGGGCCCGTAGCCGTACACCCGCACCTCGCTGCCGCCGAACAGGTGGCTGTACGCCTCCATCTGCTCCTTGATGGCCAGCGGCACCGCCGTCTCCTGCAGCGAGTCGGGGAAGTCCACCCGCACGTCGGCGGCCTGCGGGTAGACGTGGGTGGTGAAGCGCGACACCTCGGGCATCTCGGCCAGCCTGGTCTCGAACTGCCGCACCAGCGCGTCGGTGTTGCCCAGCTCCTCGCCGCGCGGCTGCTCGAACGAGATGCGGATGTACGACTCCTCGCCCCACCACGGCCGCCACAGCGTTCCGCGGGTGACGTACTTGCCGAAGAGGTACCCCGAGCCGCCCAGCAGCAGCAGCGGGATGGCCACCGCCACCCAGGGCCGGCGCAGGGTGAACCCCAGCATCGCCGCATAGGCCCGCACGTACCACGGCCGCACGTCCGCCGTCCGCCGGTGGATGCTGAGCGCGCGCCGCCCCAGCAGCCGCGCCGCCAGCGCCGGGGTGAACGAGAACGCCGCCAGCAGCGAGGCCAGGTTGGTGAGCCCCACCACGATGGCCAGCGGCACGTAGAAGAGCCGCACCTCGCCCTGCAGATAGATGAAGGGGACGAAGACGATCACGTTGGTGGCCGTGGCAGCCAGCACCGCCAGCACCACCTCCTGAGCGCCCCGCTCCGCCGCCACGGCCGGGTCTTCCCCCGGCCGCGCGCGGCGGTAGATGTTCTCCAGCACCACCACGGCGTTGTCGATCACGACCCCGAAGCCCATCGCCAGCCCCATCAGCGTGAGCACGTTGAGGGTGAGCCCGCCGAAGTAGATCAGGTTGAGCGTGATCAGCACCGCGAAGGCGATGCTGCTGAACACGATCATCGCCGAGCGGAACGAGCGCAGGAAGGCGAAGAGGACGATGAACACCACGAACGCCGACGAGAGCGCCCGCCAGCGCAGGTCGGTGAGCTGCGTGGACACCGCCTCGCTCTCGTCGTCGTCCAATATCAGCCGCGCGCCCGAGGGAAGCGCGCCGCGCGTCTCGCGCAGCCGCGCCTTCACCCGGTTTGCCACCTGCACCACGTTGGTGCCGGCCTCCTTGAACAGCTGGAACGACACCGCCGGCGCGCCGTCGATGCGGTAGAAGCTTTCCGCGTCGTCATAGGTGTCGCGCACGGCGGCCACGTCCTGCAGGCGCACCACGCGGCCGCGGTCGGTGAGCAGCGGCATGCGGCGGATGTCGGCCACCGAGCGCGGGCGCTCGCGGATGGCCACGGTGTACAGCATCCCCGCCTGCCGCACCGCCCCGGCCTCGCGCACGAACTCGAGCTGCTGCACGCGGGTGCGCACCAGCTCGGGGTCCAGCCCCAGCGACAGGATGCGCGTCTCGTCCAGCTCCACCTCCAGCACGCGGTCGCGGCCGCCCCAGGCGCGCACGTCGGCCACGCCGGCCAGCTGGCGCAGGTCGGGGGCCAGCTCCTCGTCCACGTGGCGGCGCAGCGCCTCCACGGTGTAGGGGCCGGTGATGGTGTAGAGGAGGAAGGGCTTGCGCTGCTTCTGGAACTCGGCGGGGACGTAGGGCTGCACCTGCGGGTGCTGCGCGCCCTGCGGCAGCTGCGCCTCGAGCACGGCCAGCCGCTCGGAGAGGTCGAGCCTGGCGAAGTTCATGTCGGTGCCGCGGGTGAACTGCACGTCCACCGTGCTGACCCCGGCGCCGTTGCGCTCCTCCGAGACCGATTCCACCTTCTCCACCCCGCGCACCTGCTGCACCGCGGCCTCCACCGGCGAGGTGAGGAACGCCTCGGTGGTCTCGGGGCTGGCGCCGCGCCAGCTGGCGGTCACCCGCAGCCGCGGCAGCTCCGTCTCGGGGAGCAGCTCCACCGGCATCTTCAGCCAGCTCGCCACCCCCAGCATCGCCAGCGCCACGTAGCCCATGGTCACCGCCACGGGCCGGCGGATGGAAAAGCGGATCATCGCCCCCGCCTCCCTCCGCGGCGGATGGGAGCGCATCCGTCCGCCGTCGCACGACGGCGGATGGGCGTCACGGACGTACGCCGCTCCACGGCCTCAGTCCCCCGCCAGCGTGGCGACAGGCCGCCCGGCCTCCGCGTCCGTCTCGTCGTCCGCGTCGGCCGCGTGCGATGACGTCGCACCCGCCGCCACTCCATCCGGCGCCGGCTGATCCCCCGCCTCCCGATCGGCCGACGACCCGCCCACCGCTACGGGAGACGCCGGGCGGAGCGCCGCCTTGATGCGGTCGTTCAGCTCCTCCAGCAGGTCGTAGCTCACGGGGATCACCACCAGCGTGAGCGCGGTGGCGCTCAGCAGGCCGCCGAACACCGCGATGGCCAGCGGCGCCTGCAGCTCGCCGCCGGGGCCCAGCGCCAGCGCCATGGGCAGCAGCCCCAGCATGGCGGTGACGGTGTTCATCACGATGGGGCGCAGGCGGGCGTGGCCGGCGGCGCGGATCGCCTCGTGCCGCGTCATCCCCTGGCGGCGCATCTGGTTGATGAAGTCGACCTTGACCACGGCGTCGTTGTCCACGATCCCCACCAGGATCACCATCCCGATCAGGCTCATGGTGTTGATCCCCGCCCCGGCGATCCACAGCGCGCCCGCCGCGCCCACGGCGGCCAGGGGAACGGCCAGGAGGATGATGAACGGGTGCAGCAGGCTCTCGAACTCGGCCGCCAGCAGCATGTAGCACAGCACCAGCGCCAGGGCGAACGCCAGCGCCAGGTCGCGGAAGCCCTGCCGCATCTCCTCGTTTTCGCCGCCGATCTCCACCCGCAGCCCGCGCGGCACGTCGAGCCCCGCCACCGCGGCGCGCACGTCGGCCACCGCGCCGTCCACGCCGCCGCCGGCCACGTCGGCCATCACCGTCACCACGCGCCCCTGGTCGATGCGGCGGATCTCGGCGGGGCCGCTGGCGGTGCGCACGTGCACCAGCTCCCGGAGCGGAACGCCGTCCACGCTCAGCAGCTCCAGCGTCCCGGTCGAGCGGCGCGCCTCCTCGGGGAGGCGCACGACCACGGGCACCTTGCGGTCGAAGTCCACCAGCTGCGTGGCCTCCTTCCCCTTCATGTAGCCTTCCACCGTCTCGGCGATGCGCTGCGGGTCCACGCCGTAGGCGGCCGCGCGCTCGCGGTCGATCTCCACGCGCACCTCCGGCTGCCCCAGCTCGCTCCCCACGCGCACGTTGCCGACGGAGCGGACGGACGCCAGCCGCTGCTGGACGCGTCCCGCGTAGGCCAGCGCGGCCTCCAGGTCCTGCCCGCGGATGCGCACCGACAGGTCGCTCTCGCCGGCGCCCAGCAGCCGGCCCAGCGCAGTGGCCTGCCCCGCCTCCAGCGCCACCGCACCGGCGGGGAAGGCCGCCAGCCGGGGCCGCAGCCGCCCGAGCGCGGCGTCGGTGTGCTCGCCGTCCTTCAGCCGCACCTCCAGCGTGGCGGTGTTCAGCCCGCTCTCGCGGTCGTCCATCCCGGCGACGGCCGTCTGCCTCCCCACGCGCGTGAACACCGCCTCCACCGCCGGGTCGGCGCGCACGGCCTGCTCCAGCCGGGCCGCCTCGGCCGAGGTGGTCTCCAGCGGCGTGCCCCGCGGCAGCTCGATCCGCGCGCGAAACTCGCCCTGGTCCACGTCCGGGAGCACGCCGCGCGGAAGCTCGATGGCGATGACCACGCCCAGCACCAGGAGGCCGAGCGCGACGGCCATGGTCCGCCCGCGGCGCCGCATCGCCGCCTCCAGCAGCCGCTCGTACCAGCCGGTGAAGCGCGTGAAGCCGCGGTCGAACGCGTCCAGCGGCCGCCGCAGCGCGCGCACCGCGGCGTTGGGCCGCTCGCCCACTGCCGCGTCGCCGTCGCCCCAGCGGGCCGCCATGGCGGGGAGCAGGGTGATGGCCACGAAGATGGAGGCCAGCAGCGAGAAGGCGACGGAGAGCGCCAGCGCGCCCAGCAGCTGCCCCGCCACCCCCTCGATGTACACGATGGGGCCGAAGACGGCGATGGTGGTGAGCGTGGACGCGGTGATGGCGCGCTGCACCTCCTCGGCGCCCAGCGCCGCGGCCGCGGCGGCGCGCGCGCCCATCTCGCGGTGCCGGAAGATGTTCTCCAGCACCACGATGCTGTTGTCCATCAGCATCCCCACCCCCAGCGCCAGCCCTCCCAGGCTCATGATGTTGAGCGACACGTTGGTCGCCTCGAGCAGGGCGAAGGTGGCGATCAGCGAGATGGGGATCACCAGCGCCACCGCCACGGGATAGCGGAGCTCGCGCAGGAAGAGGAAGAGCACCAGGAAGGCCAGGATGCCGCCCAGCACCACCTCCTGCACCACGTTCGCCAGCGCGCTGGAGATGAAGCCGGCCTGGCTGGTGGCCACCTCCAGCTTCACCTCGGGGTACTCGCGCCGCAGCTGCGCCAGCACCCGGTCCACCTCCTTCGCCACGCGAACGGTGTTGGCGCCGGCGTTCTTGAAGACGAGGAGGCCCACGGCGTCGCGGCCGTTGTAGCGGGCCACCGACTCGCGCTCGCGGAAGCCATCCTCCACCCGCGCCACGTTGCCGATCGTCACCTCGCCCGGCAGCGGCTGGCGCGCGTTCGCGTCCCCCGCCGATCCCGCCCCGCCGGCGCCGGTGGACGACGCGCGGCGCAGCGGGATCCCGGCGATGTCGCGCACCTGCTGCAGCTCGCCCAGCGTGCGCAGCGAGTAGCGGTAGCGGCCGCGGCGCACGGTGCCGCCGGGGGCGCTGGCGTTGGCTTCCGAAAGTGCCCGCGACACGTCGTCCAGCGTCAGCCCGTAGCTTTCCAGCAGCCGCGGGTCCACCTCCACGTGCACCTCGCGCTCCACCCCGCCCGTCACCGACGCCTGCGCCACGCCGTCGATCTGCTCCAGGCGGCGCTTGAACACCGCCTCCGACAGCTCCTTCAGCTCGGGGAGCCCGTGCGCGCCCGCCACGCTCACCGCCAATATCGGCTCGCTGCGCGGGTCCGTCCGCAGAACGACGGGGCGCGCCGCCAGCTCGGGAAGCGCGTCGCGGATGTTGTCCAGCTTCTCGCGCGTGTTCAGCGCGGCGAAGTCCATGTCGGTGCCCCACGCGAAGCGCGCGGTGACCAGCGACACCCCTTCGCGCGTGACGCTCTCCACCTTCTGCACGCCGGGCACGGTGCTCACCGCCTGCTCCACCGGCTCGGTGATGAAGCGCTCCACCTCGGCCGGCGCGGCGCTGGGGTCGACCGTGTAGACGACGAGACGCGGATAGGCCACGTCGGGGAGGAGGTCGATCGGCAGGCGCACGAACGACAGCACCCCCAGGAACACGACCCCCAGGAAGAACATGGCGACCGCGATGGGCCGCTGGATGGAGATGCTGGGAAGGGACAACGTCCGGGCTCGCCTCGGGCTGGACGGGTGAGATCAAGGGTTCAGGAACCGCGGAACCACGGGGAACGGCGGGTTTGGGCGTGTCCCCGCTGAAGCGGGGCCGGGCTGCGCGCTGCGTAGGGCACGATACCGCCGTGCCCAACGCATCCGGGCCAGCGCCGGCCCGCCCACGCCCTCGCCCGGACGGATGCGACGGTGCGGGCGGGCCGCCGCCGTCCCGGCCCTCCGGGCGCGCATCCCTCACGCAACTGCCGCTCTTCCGCGGGGAGGCTTGGTGGGCTCGGTGCCGCGCGTCAGCCGCCTGGCTGCGCTCGCGGTGGCGCGGCGGGCGACGCATCGTAGCGCGCCACGAACGCCTCGCCGCTCCGGCGGTCGTTGACGGTCGCGTAGTACACGCCGGGCGCCCCGAAGGCGCTGGGGAAGGCGGGCACCGTGTCGCGCTCGGCCGCGCCGGTCTGCATGGACACGCGCACCACCTCCACGCCGCCGCGAACGTGCGTGCTGTCCTGCCAGGGCAGCAGCCAGGCATATCCGTCGGGGTCGATGATCAGCCCCGCCACGCGCCGCCTCGCCGACGGGGCGACGTACTGCGCCCCGAGCCTCGCGAACTCGGCATGGTCGTACCGCGGCGCCCGGACCGCCGGCAGCAGCACGGGAAGGGTGTCCTGCCCCTCGCCGCCGGCGGAGCCGCGCAGCAGCCAGTCGCCCGCCCCGTTGGTCGCCGCGACGCATCCGTCCCGCAAATCCCACAGCGGCCGCGCCTGCTCCGGCCCCAGGAAGGGCGTCCCTCCGCTTCCCCTGGGAAGAGGTGCCAGGTCCATCGACATCAGGGTGCGCTCCCCGCCACGTCCCTGCAGCGTGAGCGTCCACCGGTAGCGTTCCCACCCGGGCTGGTCCATCTGGAAGTCATATCCTCCGCGGCCCGTGGCAAGGCTGCCGACCAGGTACGCCACCCGGTCGCCCGTGCCGCTCAGTGCCGGCGTGCCGATCAGCGACGAGAACCGCTGCTCCAGGAAACGGCCGTCGTGGGCGAAAAGGTGGACGCGCCCGCCGTCGAACACCACGACCGTATCGCCGACCACGCTCAGCCACCGCCAGTTCACCCCGCGCATGCCCCGGTCCTGCACGGCCATGAGCTCACCGGGGCCGTTCCCCTTTCGCCCGAACGCCAGCACCGGCCGCAGCTCCGCGGACAGCGCCGTGACCTTCGCCTGCGGCGCATCGTACACGTACACCAGCGAGTCGCTGGCCCCGACTCCCGCAACCTCGTTCAACCATTGCTGGCCATCGCGGCCGTACTCCGCCGTCTGGCGGAAGTTGCCGGCCCAGCGCGACCCGTCGGGGCGGGATCGGCAGCTCGCCTGGGCAGCCCCCGGAGCCCGCCGGGAAGCCGGATGCTCCCGCTCCCCGCCGCATGCGACGGCAGAGAGGAGGACGAGCACGGCTACGCAGAGGCGGTCCACACTGAACCGTAACATGGTGTTTCACGTTGCAAAGGGCAGCCCCTGCCGAGCCGCCAGACGATCCTGATCCGAACCTGCTCCTGCATCACCGGCATTCACGCCGGGTTCCTGCTGTGCTCGCCGGGAGGGCGGTCACATACTGCTCAAGCGGGGGGGCGAACCGATCACGTGCAGACGTCCGGGGCGATCTTGACGCTGCCGCGCCACGTCGTCGTACAGCACGCCGTTTCGCCGCAGCAGGTAATGGTCTGGGTGCCGTTCGGGTAGTTCTGGGTCACACAGGAGGCAAGGAGCGCCTTGGGGAGAATGGCCGTCGACGCGAAGATGATTCCCACGGCCGCGATCCTGCGGAAGATCCGCTGCTGCATGTAAACCTCGGGTTGGTGAGAGTGGTGGGTGCGGGCCGGCAGGGGCTGCACGTCCAGACAGTGATCGATGGAGACACGCATCGGCTTGTGCCTCCCGGGTGGGATTCATCGGGACAGCCCGGTGCCTCCGAGTGCCCGTCCCCCCAATATTCTGCCGTTCCACCCGGCTGGGCCACCCGCTGTCGTCCGTTTTAAGTAAGTGTCCCAAAGTCTTGCGCTCCGCCATGGCGGTGTCGGGTATCGAAAAGCCGCGTGGGGCGAAGAAATCGATCCCGCCGGCTCCACCGGGAAGCTCGACAAGCCTTTGGGCAACCTAGTAAACGGTGGGTTCACGGGTGCCGTCTCAGCAGCCGGCGGCGCGCGCCAACCGTCGGGCCGTTACGCGGGCGCTACCGCTGCGCCGGTGCGCCGCCCGAGTCCCGCACGTCGTCGGTCAGACGCACGCGCGCGTCGTGGATCAGGGTGTAGTGCCCCTCGGTGAGCACCACTTCGCCCGGCTTCACGCTGTCGGTGTCGGTGTCGGGGACGATCTCCACCAGCGAGTCGTTCTGGCGGCCGGTGGTCACGTAGCGCCACTTGGCCAGCCCCTGGCCCCCCTGCGCGTCGTAGACGAAGAGCATGGTGCGCCGGTCGCGCTCGAGCACCGCGCTGCGGGGCACCAGCACCCGCTCGGCGAAGCGCTGCGCCTCGAGCGACACCCGCGCGTACATCCCCGGGAGGATGCGCCCCTCGGGGTTGGGCACCACCACGGTCACGCGGGCCGTGCGCGTGCCGCTCTCCACCACCGGGTTGATGGTGGCCACCGTGCCCCAGAACGGCTGCGGGAAGGCGGCGAAGCTCACCCGCGCCTTGCGGCCGGGCTGCAGCAGCCCCACCTCGCTCTCCAGCACCTGCACCTCCACCCGGATCGGGTCGAGCGACACGATGGTCATCAGCTCGTCGCCGGCGCGCACCCACTGGCCGGGGACCACCTTCATCGACGCCACCCGCCCGCCGAACGGCGCCGTCATCCGGGTGCGCGACAGGTCGAGCTGGGCCTTGCGCAGCCGCACCTCGGCCGCGTCCACCCCCGTCTTCGAGCGCGCGAACGCCGCGCGGTCGGCGCGCACCTTGGGGTCGCGGATCTCCTCGTCCAGGAGCGTGGCCTCGCGGTAGGCGGCCTGCGCCTGGCGCAGGCTGGCCTGCGCCTCCTCCACCGCCAGCCCGTACTCGGCCGCGTCCAGCGCCACCAGGCCGCGGCCGGCGCCCACCGCGTCGTTCTCGCGCACCGTGAGGGTGGCGATGCGCCCGGCCACCTGCGCCACCACCACCGCCTTCTTCCACCCCTCGGCCTGCCCCGCGGCGGTCACCGACACCACCAGCGTGTCGCGCACGGCGGCCACTCCCTTCACCGGGATCGCCACGTCGGTGCTGAACGAGCCCGAGGCCGAGGTGCGCGGGCGCGGCCCCGCCCGGCCCTCACCCTCGTCGTCGGCGGGGCGCTCGGCGGCGCGGATGCGGCCGTAGATGCCGGCCGAGGCGGCCACCATCAGCGCAAGGGCGGTCAACACTGCGAGGATGCGTCGGGTGGACATCTTCATGCGCGGCCGGGAAGGGAAAGCGCGGCGGGCGCCGTCTGTTCAACGTGGAGTGCCAACAACTTAACGTCCGCGCCGGGAATCGGACAACGGGCGGGAAAGGTGCTCCGGGCGTCGTCCACCGCAGTGGGGGCCTCCACTCCGATGCCGCCCGCCTCCACCGCGTTGCTCCACCCGTCATGCCCCGCCCGGTCATCCCGCCGCGAGCGCCGCCGCATGGACCTCGTCCGCCGCGCGGACGCCTGACGCCAGCGCGCCCTGCATCCACCCCGGCCACGCCGACGTGTGGTCGCCCGCGAAGTGGATGCGTCCCTCGGGCGTGGCCAGGTGAGGGAGGAACTCGCGCATCTCGCCGGGCGCGAACCAGGCGTAGTCGCCCAGCGCCCACGGGTCGGCGTCCCAGCAGACGGAGGCGCCGTGCTCGAAGGCGCGCGTCGCGCCGGGGTGCACCCGCGCCGCCTGCTCCAGCGCGAAGCGGACGCGCGCGGCGTCGCTCATCGCCGCCACCCGCCGCGCGTTGGGCCCGGTGACGAACGCCTCCAGGATCCCCCGGCGCCCCGGCTGCCCGGCCGTGGCGTCCACCGCGTGCATGATGGGGAGGTCGGTGGGCACCGCCGCGCCGGCCGCGTCCCAGCAGCGGCTCCCCATCTGCAGGTACACGCGCGAGACCGAGGTGGTGCGCAGCCCCCGCACCACCTTCTCCTTCGCCCGCGACAGCCCGGGGTCGACGCGCACCGCGCGCAGCGTGGGGAAGGGCAGCGCGCACACCAGGAAGTCGGCCGCCGCGGTCTCGCGCGCGCCGGCACGGTCGTAGCCCACGCGCACGCCGCCGGGCCCGTGCTCCACCTGCCGCACCACCGCGCCGTAGCGCACGCGCTCGCCCAGCCGCGCCGCCAGCGCGCGCGGCAGCCGGTCGGTGCCGCCCTCAACGCGGTACACGGCGCCGCCCTCGCCGCGCAGCGCCCGGTCGCGCAGCAGGAACAGCGCGGAGCAGGCGTCCACCCCGTCGCCCCACTCGTCCAGGTAGCCCAGCCGCACCAGCTCCACCGCCGCCCGAGACGCGCCCTGCCGCCGCAGCAGCTCGCCCAGGCTCACGCCGTCCAGCGCCAGCGCCTGCTCGCCGGGCCAGGCGGGGTGCCGGGGGTCGCCTACCCGCTCCAGCACCGGGTCCAGGTAGCGGGCCAGCAGCGCTTCGGGCCGCAGGCCAGCCTCGTCGGGCCGCAGCGCCAGCGGCCACCGGGCGCGCTCGCCCGGCCGGAGCGTCACCGCCTGCCCACGCACGAAGTAGCGCGCCCCCGCGCCTCGGCGGCCGCCGGCGGGCACCAGCGGCACCCCCAGCTCGCGCGCGTAGCCCACGGTGTGGCAGTGGTCTTCGGGGATGAACACCGCGCCGGCCTCGGCATACATCCCGTCGCTCCACCCGTCGCGCAGGGTGTGCACGCGGCCGCCTGGGCGGTCGCGCGCCTCCAGCACCGTCACCGCGTGCCCGCGCCGGGCCAGCTCCCACGCGGCCGCCAGCCCGGCCAGCCCCGCGCCGGCCACCACCACGCGCGCGGGCCCCGGCGCCCGTTCGGCCTTCGGCCGTGGCTCGCCGCAGCCGGCACCGGCCAGGGTCGCGGCGATGGCGGTGGCCCCGCGCGCCACGAACTGGCGCCGGGTGATGGGCGGATGCATCTCGGGGCGAATCCGGGGGACGAGGGGAAACCCGGGCGCGTGCCACCATGCGCCCGGACACGTCGTGCGACGAGTGCCGGCTAGCTGCCGCCCGACGCCGCTTCCGACACCAGTCTCTCCAGCTCGGCCTCGGTGAGCCCGCCGGGGCGCAGCGTTCCGTTGATCACCAGCGTGGGCGTCACCTCCACCCGCGTCTCGCGGCCCAGGCGCGCGTCGCGGTCCACGTTGGCCAGCGCGGCCCCGCCGGTCACGCAGCGGCCGAACGCGGCCGAGTCGCCCACGCCCGCCTGCGCGGCGAAGGCCGTCCAGGGCTTCACGCCGATCGAGTCCTGCTGGGCGAACAGCGCGGTGCTGTACTCGTCGAAACGCCCCTGCGCCGCCGCGCATTCGGAGGCCACGGCGGCCTGCCGCGCGTAGGGGTGGATCTCGTCCAGCGGGAAGTGGCGATACAGCACGGCCACGCGGCCGGGGTGCCGGCGCCGCACGGCCTCCACCACGGGGTGCGTCTTCGCGCAGAACGGGCACTGGAAGTCGGAGAACTCCACGATGCGCACGGGCGCGTTGCGGTCGCCCAGCCACTGCCCGGCCGAGGTCAGCGCCGCCCAGTTGCTCACCTTGCGCGTGCTCATGTCGGGCCCGGCGCCGCGCGGAGGGAAGAACTCACGCCGCACCACGGCGCCGGTCACCACCAGCGCGCACACCACCAGCACGCCCGTGGTCAGGTTGGAAAGGAGGGTCCGGTTCATCGGCGGGCCATGGCCAGGGTCTGCGTAGGCTTGAGGTCTAACACCAGCACCTGCGGAACGTCGTTCTCGTCCAGCGCGGAAACATAGGCCGTGGTGCCACGCATGACGCGCAGCCGCATGTTGGCGGGAAGGTCGACCTGAGCCACCTTCGCCCCGTCATGGTCGAAGGCCATCCACTGGTTGGGTTCACCGCGCGCGCCGGTGATCCCCACCCAGATCCGCTCCTGATCGTCCACGATCATGTCCTGCACCAGTGGCCACGTGGTTGCGCCGTGCTCGTCCAGCGCTCGCCGCACCGACGCAGCGGGCACGAATCCGTCCGACAGCCTCGCGACCACGCTGTCGCGCTCCTGCGGGATGATCGGCCGGCGAGTGGCGGAGTACGAAGGCCTGATGGTGGCGAGGTGTCGCCCTTCGACCGTGTAGACATCGAACTTCAGCGAATCGGACCACCCCGTCACGATACGGTCATCCGCGAACGCGATGTTCGTTGTGCGGCCGAACGGGTTCATTCCCACGGCTTCCGGATTGTGGATCATCAGGCTCTCCATCTCCGGAACCGCCAGGACCGAATCCTTCCGCAGCGACCCGTCCGCGTCCAGAAGGCGGACCACGACCTTGCGGCGCCCGTACTGTGCGCGCCGATCGAAGGTGCCGTACGCTACCTGGAAGAGGCCGGCGATCGAGCGCCCTGCGTGGACGCGGCGGACCGCGAACGGCGCGAAGAGCTGGTTTCGCCCCACCTGAACGGTATAGGCGGCACGCCAGGTACCGGGCTCGAACACGGTGGCGCGGCCGTTCTCGTTGTCGAACGCGAAGAGACTGTCACCCGGCATCACCTCCACCGAGTACAGGTGCCGGAACTCTCCCGGCCCCATTCCCTCCCTGCCGATGCTGCGCACCAGCCTCCCGTCGGGCCCGAGCACGCGGATCGCATCCCGGTCGGCCACGTAGATGTTTCCACGCCGGTCCACGTCCAACGAATACGAGGCCACGAGCTCGGCCTTGGGGTCGTTACGCGCGCGCTCGATCGCGGTATAGACCACGGTCGCGTGCTCCGGCGCCCGTTCTCCGCCGCAGGCCGAAGTGCCGGACGTAAGCACGACGGCGCAGGCACAGACTGCCGGCCATCGGTCATATCGCTGCATGATGAAGGTGCGGAAGAAGGGTGTGGGGCGGCGCGCGGAGTGCGCGCCGCCCGTTTGCATCACCCCCCAGAGGGGGCAACCCTCACGCAGACGCCTTCCTTCGTGGCACACCCGGCGTTCAGGTAGCAGCAGCGCGTCGGGCCGCTCATGCAGCAGTACGTGATACCGAGGTCGCCGCCCGCCCAGGGATCGATGTAGGTGGCCGACGCGGGCACCGGCTTGGTGAGGATCGCCGCTCCGCCGAGGATGGCGGCGAGCGCGAGCACATTGATTCGTCGGTTCATGGTCGCTCCAGGGTTGGATTTTGACGAAGTTTCTGCTCAGGCGAGGGGCAGGCATCTGCCGTAGGTGATGACACAGCCGTTGTTGGAACAGCACCGCTGGACGATGCGCCCGTACCCGTCATAGGCGGTGCAGCAGGACTGCATTCCTCCGAGCGGGTTGATGTAGGTGGCGCTCGCCGGCGTGGGACCGGCGATCACCGCGCCGCCCGCGGCGATCACCAGAAGTGCGAGGAGATTGATTCGTCTGCGCATGAAGTCCTCCGGGTATGAGGGTTGGATGGGAACGCTCCCGGTATGCGGGAGCAAGGGGCGCGGTGCGCGCCTCCGGAAGCCCAGCAGCCCGCCGTGCACGGGGGCCGGAATCGTGTGCCCAGGTCGAGACCGCCAGTTCCGCGGAGGGAGGGCCGCAACGCGAAGGAGAACGGAGTGTTCACCCATGGGCGCAAAACGGCGCATCTTTTCCGTCTGATTATCCCGACGAGTGAAGGGTGCAAACATGGACAGCCTTCGTCAAGCCAAACCTTTGTTCCGGCACTTCGGGTTCGCTCTGCGCATGCGAAAGGACAACCGGTGAGTTGTACGGAGGTGACGGCTGGGCGAGAGCTTAGCGGGAAAAATCTGGTGAATTCAGGAGTGCGGATGTTTGTGGATGGGCGTAAATGCTCGGCAGGCCAAGCATTCACTGCCCGGAAACGAGGAGGGGAGATCGGGGAATGGGGAGGTAAACGGGGCGAACAACGATCTTTATGTGACGCCTTGAATGCAAAAGTCTGGCAGGTGACGTGGGATGAGCGCTGGGGCGCCGGTGCGTGGGGCAGCGGCGCCCCAGATGCGCCTACCGGTGCTCGAACCGGAGGGTCAGCAGCTCGATCCACGCCTGCGCGCCGGCCGGCCGGGCGACCGCGAGCGCGTCGCGGTAGTGCGCCCCGGCGCGGATGGGATCCTCGCCCAGCCAGGCCACCTCGCCCAGCAGGTAGTGGCACTGGACCTGGCGCAGCGCGTCGCCGTAGCGGACGAAGGTGCGCACGGCCTCGCCCAGCCGGGCACGGGCTTCGTTGCGCCGCCCGCGCGCCAGGTGGGCGAGTGCCACGCCCAGCCCCGCCAGCGCGGCGCCGTAGTCGTGCTTCTCGCGGCGGGCCATGCGCAGGCCGTCGGCGGCCTCGGTGGCGGCGGCGCGCACCTCGCCGCGCTCCAGCAGCAGCTGCGCGCGGTTCAGCACCACCAGCAGCCGCCCGAACGCATCGCGCGGGTCCATCGCCGCATCGGCTGCGGCGAGCTCGGCCAGCGCGGCATCCAGCTCGCCGCCCAGCGCCAGCCCGATCGCCGCGTTCAGCCGCCGCCGGCCGGGGGCCGGCGAGGCATCCGCGGACGCATCGGGCGCGTCGCCCCACCCCCGCGAGCCGGGCACGGTCTCCAGCGACTGCGGGTCGTCGGCCGCGGGGGCGAGGAGCGCGATGGCGTCGGCCTCGTCGGCGAAGCGCGCGGCCCAGTCGTCCGCGCCCTGCTCGCGGGCGGCCGCCGCGCCGCGCGCGCACAGCCCGGCCGCCTCGGCGTAGGCCATCCGCGCGCGGGCCGCGGCGGCTTCGGCCAGCAGCCGTTCGAGCGGGTCGCCGGGCTCGCCGCCCGCCGCTGCACCGCTCTCGGCGTCCACCGTGCCCGCGTGGGGGGGCGGGAGGTGCGGCGGCTCGGCGGCGGGAACGTAGCCGCGCGGGGCCAGCAGCTCGGGAAGCGTGTCGACGGGGAGCGTGGGCATGGCTCGAAGCCTTTCAACGAACAGACGCGGCGCCTGGATGGGCGCCGCGCCGGGACCGGTCGGGTACGCGCGGGTTCGATCACCCCGCGGTGGCTCGCTCTTTAGTTACCTGTTCGCCCGAAACGTACGTGCTCTCCCCGCCGGCCGCTACGTCGCGCAGCATGCACCCGAAGCAGCCAAGGCGCCAGACGACGGATCTTGCGAGTCACCTGGGCTGGAGATGCTCACGGATCCACGATGCCAGCTCCGTCTCGCTCCGCTCGCCGGCCGCAAGCTCCAGCATCACCATCACCGCCTCGGATTCGGGCGCCTCCAGCAGCTGGCCGTTGATGAACAGGAAGGCGCCCATGGCAATGAAGCCGATTCGCTTGTTGCCATCGACGAACCCGTGATTCTTGGCGAGCCCGAACGCGTAGGCGGCGGCAAGATCCGCGAGATCCGACTCGGGCGCGTACGTCCACAGGTTGATGGGACGCGCGAGCGCCGACTCGATCAGACCTGCGTCACGGACCCCGTGGAGCCCGCCGAACTCACGGATCGACGCATCGTGTAGGGCGTCGATCTCGGCGCGGGCGAGCCACAGCGGCTCATCCCCCGGGCTCACTTCGCCAGTTCCTTGAGCGTGTTGCGGTAGCGCTTCCGGAGGTGCTCGTAGGCCTCCATCACGCTCTCGAACTTGGGGTCGTACGGCGTGATCAGAATTCCGTCTTCATGCTCGATCAGGAAGACCTTGTCGCCCTCTTCCACATTCAGGCGTTCCATGACTTCCTTGGGAAACGTTCCGCCGAGCGATCCGCCGATCCGCCGGATGGTCATCGTCTTGGTCATCTCGCCCTCCCGGAGTTTACTTTGGATCTTACTCTTTTAGTATAACAAGAGTTACACCGGACCGCCATCCGTCTCAACCGGAACCCCCCGGTATGCCTGGATCAACCATCGCCACCGCGCGCCTGACGCTGCGCCTCGCCACGGCCGCGGACGTGCCCGCCATCGTGCGCTACTTCACGGAGAACCGGGCGTTCCTGGAGCCGTGGGAGCCGCGCAGGGCCGAGCGGTTCTACACCGCCGAGTTCTGGGACGAGCAGGTGCGCCGCAGCCGCGACGAGGCCGAGGCCGACCGGTCGCTGCGGCTGTTCGTGTTCGCCAACGACGCGCCCGGCCAGGTGATCGGCACGGTCAACTTCACCGAGTTCGTGCGCGGCATCTTCCAGGCGTGCTACCTGGGATACGGCCTTTCCGCCGCGCGCGAGGGGCAGGGATACATGCGCGAGGCGCTGCAGGCGGCCATCGCGCACGCGTTCGGGCCGCTGCGCATGCACCGTATCATGGCCAACTACCTGCCGCACAACCGCCGCAGCGGCAACGTGCTGAAGGCGCTCGGCTTCCAGGTGGAGGGCTACGCGCGCGACTACCTGCGCATCAACGGCCGCTGGGCAGACCACGTGCTCACCAGCCTGACGAACCCCGACTGGAGCGACGAGGAACCGTAAGGAGGCCGGCTCCGTGTCTCATCAAAGATCGCCGGAGTTTCACACGGAGACGGAGTCAGCGGAGTCAACGGAGTTCACTGCTCGACTCCGCTAACTCCGCTGACTCCGTGTGAAACGCGCAGTTCTCCGGATCTCGCGAGCGTCAGCGGATCGCGTCGGTCAACACGTGGCCGTCCAGCGGCTCGGTGGGCTGCACGCCCAGCACGCGCGCCAGGGTGGGCGCGATGTCGGCGGTGCGCGCGAAGCCGGCATACTTGCCGGGGCGGAAGGGCGCGCCGTAGAAGAGGATGGGAACGTGGCTGTCGAGGTCGTGCGGCGAGCCGTGCTGCGCGAACGCGCTGCGGCCCCACATGTACCCCGGCCGCAGCGCCACCACCGCGTAGTACGGCAGGTCGCGCGGGATCATGTGGCTCCAGCGCCGGGCGATGGGGTCGGTGGCCGAGTCGGCGGCGATGTCGGGGAACGGGTCGGCGCGCAGCACGCCCGGGATCGCCCGCACCACGCCCACGAACTCGCGCGCGAATGACCGCGGGTCGCGCCCGGCGCGGGCGAAGGCGCCGGGGTCCAGCCGCAGCATCCCGTCCTCGAAGTGCGCGGCGGCGGTGTCCACGCCGTAGCGGCCGGCGGCGGTGCGCAGCAAGGCGCGCACCGGCTGGTCGCTCACGTGCTTCGATGCCGCGTTCGCCGGGTCGGCCACCTCGGGGTAGGGCGTCACCCCGTGGTCGGCCGTGAGCGCCACGATCACGGTGGCGGGGTCGCGCACGGCGTAGAGCGAGTCGAGGAAGGCGCCCAGCATGCGGTCGAGCCGCACCACCTGGTCGTGGATCTCGCGCGAGTCGGGCCCGTAGCGGTGCCCCACCGCGTCGGTGGTGGAGAGCGAGATGGCCAGCACGTCGGTGGCCGGCCCACGCCCCAGGTTCATCGCCCGCAGCCCCTCCATGGCCAGCCCCAGCGTGAGCTGGTCCATCACCGGGTACTGGCTGAGCTGCGCAGCCGCCCGCTCCGGGTCGGCGGGGATGGGGTGCGGGAAGGTGTTGTTGACGCCGCCCGCCTCGGCCGGCACGCTGTCGGGCTCGGCGTAGGCGGCGGCGGGGAGGAGCGGCGTCCACACCCGGCCGGCCTGCGCCTGCGGCAGGCGGCGCGCGTTGAAGCGCCGCACCCAGGCGGGGAGAGTGTCGGCGTACCAGGTGCTGGTGGTGAAGGTGCCGTTGGGCGCGTACCACAGCACCGTCTGCCGCGTGCGGCCCAGGGGGAGGATGGCACCCCGGTCCTTGCGCGACACCGACAGCGCGCGCGACCGCGGGTCCTTCGCGCGCAGCCAGTCCATCACCACGCTGCCGCGGAAGCGGAAGGGCGACGCGCCCACCGTGTCCATCCCCAGCAGCTTCGTGCGCCGGTCCTCCACGCCGTACTCGTTGCTCACGATCCCGGTGCTGCGCGGAAAGCGGCCCGACATGGTGCTGGCGTGGCCTGGCGCGGTCTCGGTCACCGCGTGGTCCTGGTGCGCGTCGGTGAACACCGCGCCGCCGTCGTACAGCCGCGCCAGGCCGCCGGTGAGCTGCCCGGGCCAGCGGGTGAGGTAGTCGGGGCGCATCTGGTCCACGGTGATGAAAACCAGCAGCCGCGGCGGTGGCGTGGCAGCCTGCGCCGCGGCGGGCGCGGCGCACGCGGCCAGCGTGCAGGCGAGGGCAATGCGTCGGATCATGGCAGGTCCGAAATCGTTGAGCGCGGTTCGCGGTGCCGTGGTGGGCGTGCGGCCGCGGAGATCGTTGGTATCCGCCAAGTCTACCGCACCCGCCCGGCTCGCGCCAACCACTCGCCGCGAGATACGCGGGATGGGTGCGATGCCGGTGCACGCCCGTGACATCGGCATCCCCGGCCGCCTACCGTCCGTGGAGTTCGGCGCCTAGCTTGGGCGACTCCGGTCGATCCCGCCGTCTCCGTCCACGTCCGCATCCACCGCCATGAACGTCGCGCAGAACCTGGAGCGCTCGGCCCGGCTGTTCCCCGGCGCGCCGGCCATCGAGTTCGAGGGCCGCACCCTGGCCTACGCGGCGCTGGAGGCAGAGGCGAGCCGTGCGGCGCGTGGGCTGCGGGCGCTGGGCGTGAGCGCGGGCGACCGGGTGGGGCTGTTCCTGCCCAACGTCCCCGAGTTCGCCGTGGCCTACTACGCCGCGCAGAAGCTGGGCGCCGTGGCCGTGTCCATCAACGCGCTGCTGAAGACCGGCGAGCTGCGCCACGTGCTGGGCGACAGCGGCGCCGCGACGGTCTTCACCACCGCCGCGCTTCTCCCCGAGCTGGCGCCGCTGCGGGGCGAGCTCCCCGCGCTGCGCGAGACCATCGTGTGCGAGGGCGGCGCGCCGGGCGAGCGCACGCTGGCGGAGCTGTGCGCCGGCCAGGGCGATTCGCTGCGCGCGCGGGAGATGGAGCCAGGCGACCCCGCGGCCATCCTCTACACCTCGGGGACCACGGGAAAGCAGAAGGGCGCCGTCCTGTCGCACGGCAACGTGGTGTCCAACTACCACGCCACCCACCACTACGTGGGCTCGCGCCCGGGCGACCGGCACGCGCTCTTCCTCCCGCTGTTCCACTGCTTCGCGCAGGACTTCATTCTCAACGCGGCGCTGGCCTCGGGCGGAACGGTGGTGCTCTGCCGCCGCTTCGACCCCGGCGCCACCCCGGCGCTGCTGCGGGAGCAGCGGGTGACGCACCTCTACGCCGTTCCCACCGTCTACATCCAGCTGCTCAACGCGGGGCTCACCCCCGCCGACCTGCCCGACGTGCGCTACTGCTTCTCGGCCGCGGCCACCATGCCGGTGGAGGTGGCGCGGCGGTGGCGCGAGGCGTTCGGCCTGGCCGTGCACGAGGGGTACGGGCTCACCGAGACGTCGCCGTTCGCGGCCTACAACCACGAGCACGTGCACCGCCCCGCCTCCATCGGCACGCCCATCGAGAACGTGGAGATGCGCGTGGTGGGGCCGGACGACGCCGAGGTGGCCGACGGCGAGTGGGGGGAGATCTGCATCCGCGGGCCCAACGTGATGCTGGGCTACCACGGCCGACCCGAAGAGACCGCCGAAGCGCTGCGCGGCGGCTGGTTCCACAGCGGCGACGTGGGCTACCGCGACGAAGACGGCTTCTTCTACCTGGTGGACCGGGTGAAGGACATGATCAACTGCGCCGGCTTCAAGGTGTGGCCGCGCGAGGTGGAGGAGGTGCTCTACGCCCACCCGGCCGTGAAGGAATGCGCCGTGGTGGGGCTGGCCGACGAGGTGAAGGGGGAGATCGTGGCCGCGTTCGTGGTGCCGCAGGCCGGCGCGGCCGTTGACGCGGACGAGGTGGAGGCGTTCTGCCGCGAGCGGATGGCGGCCTACAAGGTCCCGCGGCGCATCGAGCTGGTGGACGCCGTGCCCAAGAGCCCCACCGGCAAGATCCTCAAGCGCATGCTGCGGGAGGGGTGACGACAGGTGACGTCCGGTTTGCGAGATCGTCCGCATTCCCGCAGACACCGGGCGCATCGCGTTCCGTTCGGCCGCGCGTCTGGAGGCCTGGATTGGGCCACTACCGCGTAAACCCCTGTCACCCAACGCCTTGCATCCAGGGGTTGACTCCCGGCGGCCATGCTGATAAGTTAACGGCTCGCAACGAGTTAGCTCGTTGCGTTTTTGCGCCCGTAGCTCAGCTGGATAGAGCGTCTGACTACGGATCAGAAGGTCGGGAGTTCGAATCTCTCCGGGCGCACCATGCTCCTGTGGCGGAATTGGTAGACGCGCTAGATTCAGGATCTAGTGGGCGCAAGCTCGTGGAGGTTCGAGTCCTCTCGGGAGCACTGTAGGAACCAGGTACAACGTCGCGGGGTGGAGCAGCCTGGTAGCTCGTCGGGCTCATAACCCGAAGGTCGCGGGTTCGAATCCCGCCCCCGCTACTCGGTCGATTAGCTCAGTTGGTTAGAGCGCTCGCCTCACATGCGAGAGGTCCGGGGTTCGAGTCCCTGATCGACCACTGACGGAAGAAGCGCCCGCGCAAGCTCATGCTTGCGCGGGCGCTTTGCTTTGCGCGCCCGGTCTCCGCGTCGGGACACGCGGACGAGACTGGGCCCGCCGTGCCTCACGCGGAGTGCCGGGCCGCCCGCCCCTACGCGTCCACGGATTCCCGGAAGGGTTCATCGCCGCGCTCGTCCCAGCTTTCCGCGATGCGCGGGAGGCTGGCCTCGATCCAGTCGGCGAGCGCGCGCACCTTCTCCGCGGCTTCGCTGCCCAGCGGGGTGAGGCTGTACTCCACGTGCGGCGGCACCACCTCGTAGGCGACGCGGCTCACCAGGCCGTCGCCCTCCAGCCACTGCAGCGTTTGCGCAAGCATCCGCTCGCTCACGCCGCCGATCGCGCGGCGCAATCCGCTGAAGCGATGGGTGCCGCCCTCCAGCGCGAGCAGCACCAGCACGCCCCAGCGGCTGGTGACGTGCTTCAGCACCTCGCGCGAGGGGCACGCCGCCGACATCAGGTCGCCGCGACGCAGGCGCTCGGAAAGCGGCATGAAGCCGCCGCTCGATGATTCGATGATGGTTTTCATACTTACATGAATGTACGTACTTACGAATCGTAAGTAAAGCCTTTACCTTCGTTCCGGGCATCCATCCCGATCAACGAAGGAGATTTGAAGATGACCATCGGAATCACGGCGGCCACGGGGCAGCTCGGCGGCCTCGTTCTCGAAAGCCTGAAGAAGACCGTGCCCGCGGGCGACCTCGTGGCGCTCGTTCGGTCGCCCGAGAAAGCGGGCGCATTGGGCGTCGCGACGCGCGAGGCCGACTACGACCGGCCCGAGACGCTGGAGCGCGCCCTCGCCGGCATCGACACCCTGCTGATGGTGTCCGGCCCCGCGGTGGGCGTGCGGGTGGCGCAGCATCGCAACGTGATCGCCGCCGCGACGAAAACGGGCGTCCGGCGCATCGTTTACACCAGCGCCCTGCACGCCGACGTCTCACCGCTCGACGTGGCCGAGGACCACCGCGCCACCGAAGCCGACGTGAAGGCGTCGGGGATCGCGTACACCATCCTGCGCAACGGCTGGTACACCGAGAACTACACCGGCTCGCTCGCGGGCACGCTCGCCGCGGGCGCGCTGCTCGGCAGCGCCGGCGATGCCCGGATCTCGTCCGCGGCGCGCGCCGACTATGCCGAGGCGGCGGCCGCGGTGCTGGCGGGGACCGGGCACGAGGGGCGGACCTACGAGCTCGCGGGCGACGAGGCGTGGACGTTCGCCGACCTGGCCGCCGAGGTCTCGCGCCAGACAGGCCGCAGCATCCCGTACAACGACCTGCCCCCGGCCGAGTACGCGCGGATCCTCACGGGCGTGGGCCTGCCCGAGGGGCTGGCGCGGGCGATCGCGGGGTGGGACGTGGCCGCCGCGCAGGGCGCGCTGTTCGACGACTCGCGCCAGCTCTCGCGGCTGATCGGCCGCCCCACCACCCCGCTCTCGGCCACCGTGGCCGACGCGCTGAAACAGGTGGCGTGAGGGTGATTGGAGGGCGCGGTGGCGGGCTCGGTCCAGAGGCTGGCCTGGTACAACTGCGTGAACGCGGAGCAATGGAGAGAGCGGAGGAAGCGGAGAAATGATGCTGTTCTCCGCTTCCTCCGCTCTCTCCGCTCCCTCCGCGTTCATGCGGTTTGCGGACCAGACGTCCGCAGGGATCTGGCCTACACCTTCGTCGTGCCCACCGCCGTCTCCACTTCGGAGGCCGACGGCGACGCGTCGGGCCGCGGGAGGCGGAGGATGAAGGTGGAGCCCTGGCCGGGGGCGCTCTCCAGCTCCAGCGCGCCGCCCAGCAGCACGGCCAGGCGGCGCGAGATCGCCAGCCCCAGCCCGGTGCCGCCCTTGCCGGTGGCGGTCTCGGTCTGCTCGAACTCGGAGAAGACGCGGCCGTGGTCTTCGGGCGCGATCCCCGGGCCGGTGTCGCGCACGTGGATCTCGGCCCAGCCGTCGGGCTGGTAGAGCGTGGCGCTCACCTCGCCCTGGTCGGTGAACTTGACCGCGTTGGAGAAGAGGTTCAGCAGGATCTGCCGCACGCGCCCCGGGTCGGTGATCGCCTGCAGCCGCTGCGGGGCCTCCACGCGCAGCACCAGCCCCTTGCGCTGTGCCTGCAGCTCCACCGCCGAGGCGCTGTCGCGCAGCAGGGCGGGGATGTCCACCGGCTCGGGTGAGATCTCCAGCCGGCCGGCGTCGAGCTTGGAGATGTCGAGCACGTCGTTGACGATGTCGAGCAGGTGGCTGGCGCTGCCGTTGACCCGCTCCACCGCGGCGCGCTGCTCGGGCGCCATCTCGCCGTAGATGCCGTCGATCAGCAGCGCGCTGTAGCCCAGCATGGCGTTGATGGGGGTGCGCAGCTCGTGGCTCATCGACGCGAAGAAGCGGCTGCGGTCTTCCATCGAGCGCGCCAGCGCGGCCGCCTGCTCGCGCAGCGTGGCCGCCGCGGCGCGCGCCTGCTGGTGCAGCGCCGCGTTGTCGAGCGCCAGCGCCGTCTGCCGCGCCAGCACCTCCACCAGCCGCGCCGCGCCGTCGTCGCCGTCGCCCGCCGCCTCGGGGGCGAACACGCCGGCCAGCAGCGGCGCCCCCCCGGCCCGCGGCACCCGCGCGAACACCGCCGAGCCGAACTCCATCCCCAGCCCGGCCGCGCACGCCAGCGCCTGCGCCGACGGGTCGCCGTCGCCCGGGCACGCGAGGAGCGCGGCGCCCAACGCGTGCAGCCGCGCGTCGGCCGCGGCGTCGCCCGCCGCGGCCGAGACGGGGGTGCCGCCCTCGCCCGCGGGGAGGAGGACCAGCGCGCCCCGCGCGTGGAAGGTGCGCACCAGCTCGGCGGCGGCGCGGCCGGCCAGGTCTTCGGGGTCGAGGCTGGCCACCAGTACCTCCGACAGGCGCGCCAGCGCGGCCATCTGGTCCCAGCTGCGCTTGATGCGCGCCATGGCGCCCACGCGTGCCATCAGCTCGGCGCGGCTGCATCCCTTGTTCAGGAAGTCGTAGGCGCCCAGCTCCAGCCCGCGCACCACCAGCGCCTCGTGCGGCGCCTCGGCGGTCAGGAAGATGACGGGGATGGGGCGCGTCTCGGGGTCCTGCTTCAGCCGCTCCACCACCGCGAAGCCGTCCATCCCCGGCATCTGCACGTCGAGCACGATCACGTCGGGGGGCCAGGCGCGCACGCGGGCCAGCGCCTCGGCGCCGCCGGGCTCGGCCGCCACCTGGTAGCCGGCCTCGGCCAGCATGGCGCTCACCGTCACCCGCGGGATCTTCTGGTCGTCCACCACCAGCACGCGCGTCATGGCAGCTCTCCGCACAGCTCGGCCACGGCCCGGGCGATGTCGCACAGCGGAAGGCTGCGCTCGGCCACCGCCCGCGCCGCGCCGGGCATCCCGTCGATCACCGCGCTCTCGGCGCTCTCCACCAGCCCCCGCCCGCCGCCTTCGCGGATCAGGCGCAGCCCCTCGGCGCCGTCGCTTCCCATCCCCGTGAGCACCACCCCCACCGAGCGCCCGGGCGCGGCCTGCGCCACCGAGGCGAACAGCGTGTCCACCGAGGGCCGGTGCAGGCGCGTGTCGTCGTCCCACACGCGCACGCGCAGGTCGCCGCCGCCGCGCTCCACCGCCATCTGCCGCCCCCCGGGGGCGATCAGCACGCGCCCCGGGCGAACCTCGTCGCCGTCCTTCGCCTCGCTCACCCGCAGCCGCGAGCGGCGGTCGAGGCGCTCGGCCAGCGTTTCGGTGAAGCCGGCGGGCATGTGCTGGGCGACCACCACGCCGGCCGCGAGCCCGGCGGGGAGGGCGGGGATCACCTCGGCCAGCGCGCGCGGGCCGCCGGTGGAGGTGCCGATCGCCACCACCTGGTAGTGGCCCGCCCGCGTCTCGCCCGCCGCCGCCCGCCCGTCCAGCGCGCGATGGGCCGGGCCCGCGGCGGCGGCGGCGTGCGGGGCGCGGGCGGCCAGGATGGCGGCCACCTTCTCGCGCAGCAGCGGCGCGAGGGAGTGGATGTCCATGGAGGTGGCCGCGCCCCCCTTGTCCACGAAGTCGACGGCGCCGGCCTCCAGCGCGCGCAGGGTGACGTCGGCGCCGGCGCGGGTGTGCGAGCTGAGGAGGAGGACGGGGGTGGGGCACTCGGCCATGATGCGGCGCAGCGCCTCGAGCCCGCCCACCCCCGGCATCTCCACGTCCATGATCACCAGGTCGGGGCGCAGCTCGCGCACCCGCTCCAGCGCCTCCACGCCGTTGGCGGCCGTGCCGGCCACGCGCACCGCGGGGAGCATGGGCTCCAGCATGCGCGCGGCGGCGCGGCGCATGAAGGCGCTGTCGTCCACCAGCAGCACGCGCGCGGGCTCGCCCGTCATCCTTCCCCCCGCCGGTAGAAGAGCGCGCCCGGGCGCCGCTCGAAGTGCAGCGGCAGCGGCACGTGGCGCAGCGACTCGGCGTGCCCCAGGAAGAGGTAGCCGCCCGGCGCCAGCGCGTCGTACAGCCCGCGCGCGGCGCGTGCCACCGCCTCTTCGCCAAAGTAGATCAGCACGTTGCGGCAGAGCACCACCTGCTGCGGCGGAAGGGCGCCGGCCCACCCCGGCGCGGCCAGGTTGGCGGGCGCGAACGCCACCAGCGCGCGCACCTCGGGCCGCACCTCCCACGCCTCGCCCACCGGGGTGAACCAGCGCTCGCGGAAGGTGTCGCCGGTCCCCCGGAAGGCGTGCGGCCCGTAGCGGCCGGCACGCGCCCGCTCCAGCGCGACCGGGTCGAGGTCGACCCCCGTCACCTGCACCTCGCCCGGGCGCAGGCCGGCCTCCAGCGCCAGGATGGCCAGCGTGTAGGCCTCCTCGCCGGTGGAGCAGGCGGCGCTCAGCATGCGCACCTTCTCGCCCTGCCGCAGCGTGCGGCGCAGCGCGGGGAGGATCTCGTCGCGGATCACCTCCAGGCTCCCCAGCTCGCGGCAGAAGTAGCTCTCGTTGTTGGTGAGGTGGGGAAGGAGCCGCTCGCGCTCGTCGCCTCGCGCCGGGTGGAACTTGAGGTGGAAGAGGAGCTGCTCGTAGCTGTCCACGCCCAGCGCTGCGCGCCGCGGCTCGAGCCGGGTGCGCAGCATGGTGCGCTTCTCGGGGCCGAAGCGCAGGCCGTACTCGTCCTCGAGCCACTCGCTCCACATGCGGAACTCGTCCTCCCCCAGCTGCGGTCCGCTCACGAGGCCTCCAGCGCCGCCGCCGCCGCGCGCCGCACCAGCGGGTCGGGGTCGGCCTCGGCCGCGGCGCGCAGGCGCTCGGCGGCTTCCCCCGCGCCCAGGCGGGCGAAGGCGCGCGCCGCGCTCAGCCGCACCCGCCAGTCGGGGTCGTCGAGCGCGGCCAGCAGCCGCCGGGCCGCGGCGGGTGGGGCGATGTCGCGCAGCGCCCGGGCGGCGGCGCGGCGCGTCTCGCGGTCGCCGCCCTCCAGGCGCTCGGCCAGCGGCTCCACCCCGCGCGGGTCACCCAGCTCGCCCAGCGCCCGCAGCGCCACGGTCTCCAGCGCCGCGTCGCCCGACGCGAGCGCGGCGAGGAGCGGGGCCAGCGCGGCCGGGCTCCGCGTCTTCCCCAGCGCCTGCACGGCGGCGAAGCGCAGCCCCGCGTCGTCGCCCGCGGCGAGCGACGCGAGCGCCCCGGCCGCATCCTGGCCCCCCGCGGAACCCAGCGCGGCGGCCAGGAGGATGCGGACGGACGGGTCGCCCTCCGCCTCCAGCGCGGCCAGGATCGTCGCGGGCTCCACCGCGCCGGGCCGCCGCGCCAGCCCCTCGGCGGCAGCGGAGCGCACCTGCGGGTCGGCGTCGCCCAGGAGCGCGATGAGCGGGGCGGCGTTGCCGTCCGGGAGCCGCGCGAGCGCCTGCGCGGCGCCGGGGCGCGACGCGGGGTCGTGCAGCGCGCGGTCGAGCACGGGCCGCGCGGCGGCGGCGTCCGCGCGGGCCAGCGCCTCGGCGGCCGCCGAGCGGATGGCGGCGTCGGGCGAGGCGAGGTACGGCGCGATGCGGGCCGCGTCGCCGGCGGAGAGCGCGGGAAGCGCGGCCAGCAGCTCGGCCGGGTCGTCGGCGCCGGCCTCGAGCGCGGCGATCACCGCCTCCGCGGCCACGGCTGCGGGGAGGAAGCCGATCCCCACCGCCGCGGCGCCCGCGCGGCCGGGATCGCCCATCGCGTCGGCCAGCGCCCGGGCGGCAGACGCGGAGCCCGCGGCGCCCAGGAGGATGGCGGCACAGTCGTCTACCCCCGCCTCCAGCCGCGTGCGCAGCGTGTCTTCCTCCTTGCGGGCCACCGCCCGCAGCCACTCGGGCGGGGTGATGGAATGATAGCCCAGGATCGAGGCGGCGGCCTGCAGCGCGGCGGCGCGCCCATCCCCCCGCCCCGACTCGGCCGCCGCCCGCAACGCGGGGAGAGCGGCGGGGTCGCGGATCTCGCCCAGCGCCTCCACGGCCGAGGGGCCGACCAGCGGGTCGGCGGCCAGGGCCGAGAGCGCGTCCACCGCGCGCGCGTCGCCCAGGCGGCCCAGCGCCACGCACGCCGCGATGGCGCGCCAGGGGTCGCCGCGCTGCAGCACGTCCACCAGCGCCGCCAGCGAGCGCGGGTCGCCCAGCACGCCCAGCGCGTCGGCGGCGGCGGCGGCCACGTTGGGGCTGGGGTCGGCCAGCGCCTGCTCCAGCGCGGGGCGGGCGGCGGGGTGGCCGCTTTCGCCCAGCGCCGACGCGGCCAGCAGCCGCACGTCGCCGTCCAGGTCCTTCGTGGCCAGCCGCGCGAGGAGGCGCAGCGCGCCGGCCGAGGAGCCGGCGCGCGCGGCCAGCAGCGAGCGGGCGGCGTTGCGGCGGCCGGCGTCGCGCCCGTCGCGCAGCGCCGCCTCCAGCCCGGGGAGGAGCGCGCCTGCGCCGCGCAGGGCGCGGACCGACGCCAGCGCCTGCTGCCGGCGCCAGGTGCGCTCGTCGCGCACCGCGTCCATCAGGGCGGCCAGCACCGCGCCGGCCGTGCCGGCGTCCACGCGCGCGGGGAGGGCGTCAGACACGGAAGCGCCTCACCAGCTCCGACAGGTTCGCCGCCTGGCCCGCCACGTCGCGGGCGGCCCGCTCGGCCTCGCGCACCGAGGTCTGCGCGGCGCGCGCCCCCTCGGCGATGGCCTCGGTGGCGCGCAGGATCATCTCGCCGCCGCGCTTCTGCTCGCCGGTGGCCGCGAAGACCTCCTGCGTCTGCTGGTTCATGTTCTCGGTGGCCTCCACGATCTGACGGCTGGCCAGGTGCTGCTCGCGGGTAGCCACGCGCACCTCCTCGGCGATGCGCTGGATGTGCTGCGTGGCGGTCTGCGCCTGCCGCGCGGCCAGGATCTGCTGCTCGGTGGCCAGCGCCACCTCCTGCATCAGCCCGCTGGTGCGCGCGGAGGAGCCCACGATCAGCTCCAGCGCCCCGGCCGCGCCCTCGGCCACGGTGATCCCGTCGCGGGTGCTGGCGGCCACCCCGTCGCCCGACTGCGCGGCCTGCGACACCTCCTCGCGCACCGCGCGGATGGTGGTGCCGATCTCGCGCGCCGAGTCGACCGAGCGCTCGGCCAGGCGGCGGATCTCCTGCGCCACCACGGCGAAGCCGCGCCCGTGCTCGCCGGCGCGCGCCGCCTCGATGGCGGCGTTCAGCGCCAGCAGGTTGGTCTGGTCGGCGATGTCCTCGATGGTCTCGGAGATCTGCCCCACCGCGTCGCCGCGCGAGCCCAGGCGGCGGATGGTGGCCACCAGGTGCTCCACGTCGCCCTGGATGCGGCGCATCCCGTCCACCGTCTGGCGCACCGTCTCGCCGCCGTCGCGCGCGTTGGCCTCGGCCTCGGTCGCGATGCGGCGCGTCTCCTCCACGTGGCGGCCCACCTGCGCCATCGACGCGGCCATCTCCTCGATGGTGGACGCCGTCTCTTCCACCGCCGCGCCCAGGGTGTCGGCGCTCCCGGCGGTGCGCTCGATCGACTGGCTCATCTCGCCGATCGAGCTGGAGGTCTGGTCCACCGAGGCGGCCAGCGACTCGGTGGAGGCGGCCACGCGGTTGATCTGCGCGGCGATCTCTTCCATCGACGTCGACGTCTGCTCGGCCGCGGCCACCTGGTCGTCCACCGTCTGCCCCATGCGGGCCGACGAGGCGGCGATCTGCTCCGCGGCCGCGGCCACCTGCACGGTGGCGGTGTTCACCCCGCCCACGGCGCCCTGAAGGTCGCCCGCCATGCGGTTCAGCGTCACGGTGAGCTCGCCCAGCTCGTCGCGCCCCCCCGAGTCTTCCACCCGCCGCGTCAGGTCGCCGCCCGCCACGTCGCGCGCGAAGTCCACCGCGCGGTTGAGGGGGATGGAGATCTGGCGCGAGATCCACAGCGCCATCAGCGCCGACAGGGCGGCGGCCAGGATGGTGAGCGCCAGCGCGGTGTCGCGCGCGCGCTCGGTGCCGGCCTGCACGGCCTGCCTCCCCTCGTCGGCCAGCGCCACCGCGCGGTCGTCGAAGCGGGCCAGCACGGCGCGGGCGCGGGTGGCGCCGCGGCGCCCCACCCCGCTCTGGAAGAAGCGCACGACGCTGTCCATCCCCGGCCCGCCGGGGCGCAGGGTGGCCCGGCGCAGCGCCATCCCCGGCGTGGCCACCGAGTCGACCCAGCTCTTCGCCAGCACGGCCGCCGAGTCGAGCCGCGCACGCTGCCCCGGGTCGCGCACGCTGGCCGAGGCCGTGGCCAGGCGCCGCTGCACCTCGGCGTCGGCCGTGGCGTAGAGCTGCAGCGCCGTGTCCTGCCCCGAGAGGAGGTAGTCGCGCAGCGCCAGCGTGCGGTCGGCCAGCGCCAGGTTGAGCGCCACGGCCTCGCGCTGCACCACCAGCGTGCGGCGCGCCTCGTCGTTCAGCCGGCGCACGCGGGTGCCCTGTGCCAGCAGCACCACGGCGACCACCACCATCAGCAGCAGCGCGGGCAGGAAGCCCAGCAGGATCTTGGTGCGCACCCGCGCGTCGCGGTACGCTCGTAGGACCGTGTTCACCCGTTCTCCCCCAGCACCCGTTCCAGGTCGAGCAGCGCCACCCGCCGCCCGTCGTCCATCCGCGCCACCCCGGTGATCCACCCTTCGGGGAGCGCCGCCGCGGCCTCCTGCGGCTCGGGCGGCTCCGCGGCTTCGTCGTCCACCAGCCCGCCCACGCCGTCCACGCGCACCGCCACCGGCTCGCGCCCGCGCCCGGGCCGCACCACCAGCAGCCGGCCGGGCTGCACCGCCGGCGCGCCGCCCAGGCGCGTGCCCAGGTCGAGCACGGCCACCACGGCGCCGCCCACCTGCGCCACCCCCTGCACGTCGGGCGGGGGGAAGGGGACGCGCGACACCGGCGGCGGCCGCAGCACCCGCGACACGCGGCCCACGGGAATGCCGTAGAGCGCCTCGCCCAGGCGGACGGAGACGGCGCTCACGCGGTGCCCAGCCGCTCGCGCACGGCGGCGAGGAGCGCGTCGGGGGTCCACGGCTTGGCCAGGAACGCCTGCGCCCCGGCGGCGCGCGCGGCCTCCTGGTCGGCGTCGGAGGTCTCGGTGCTGCTCACCAGCACCGGCGTGTGGATCCCCAGCTCGCCGCGCAGCCGGGTCACGAACTCGATGCCGTCCATGTGCGGCATGTTGATGTCCACCACCAGCAGGTCGAAGGGCGGCCCCGCCGCGGCGCGGTCGAGCCCCTCGGCGCCGTTGGCGGCGAACACCAGGTCATGGGCGGGCCCCAGCACCAGCTTGTACATCCGGCACATCATGGGGCTGTCCTCCACCACCAGGATCCTCCTCCGCTCATCCGCCACGGCCCGCTCCCCGGTAGAAGTCCACGTTCAGCTCCATCATCTCGCCCGCGTCCAGCAGCAGCACCACCCGCCCGTCCACGCTCACCGTGGCCCCCGACACCCCCGCGGGGGCGCCCAGCGCCTCGGGGAGGGGGCGCAGCGTGGCGGCGCGCTGGTCGAGCAGGCGGTCCACCAGGATGGCCGCGCCGCGCTCGCCGCGCCGCACCACCACCGCCAGCCGCGGCTCGGCCGCCGGCACCGGCCAGCCGAACACGCCGGGGAGGCGGATCACCGGCAGCGCCTCGCCGTGCAATTCCATCACCTCGGCGGCGCCCACGCGCTCAAGCGCCCCCACCCGCGCCACCGCCTCCACGTCCGACGCGGCCAGCGCCAGCACCTCGCCGGCGCTTTCGAAGAAGAGCGCGGGGACCAGCGCCACCGTCAGCGGCAGGCGCAGCACGAAGCGGGTGCCGCCGTCGCCGCCCGGCTCGGCCTCCACGCTGCCGCGCAGGCGCGAGACGGTGGTGTGCACCACGTCCAGCCCGATGCCGCGGCCCGACAGCTCGGTGGCCTCGCGGCGGGTGGAGAAGCCGGGGGTGAAGATCATCGCCGCCGCCTCGGCCTCGCCGGGCTGGCCGCCCTCGGCCACCCAGCCCAGCTCGCGCGCCCGGGCCACGATGGCCCCGATGTCCAGCCCCGCGCCGTCGTCTTCCACCTCGATGCGCACCATGTCGCCCTCCTGAACGGCCGAGAGGCGAAGCGTGGCCTCCGGCGGCTTGCCGGCGGCGGCGCGCGCCTCGGGTGTTTCCACGCCGTGGTCCACGGCGTTGCGCACCAGGTGCAGCAGCGGCTCGGCCAGCGCGTCCACGGTGGATTTGTCGAGCTCGGTGTCTTCGCCCTCCAGCTCCACCCGCAGGCGCTTCCCCTGGGCGCGGGCCAGGTCGGCCGCCAGCGCGGGGAAGCGGCCGAAGAGGCGCCCCACCGGCACCGTGCGCAGCCGCGCCGCCGTCGTGCGCACCGCGTCGGCCGCGGCGGCCAGGGCGTCGATGCGCTCGGCCAGGCCGCGGCGCAGGCTGGCCGCCTGGAGCGCGGCGCGGTTCTCGGCGCCCCACATCTCCAGCGCCGACACCGCCGACTGCAGCTCGCCCGCACGGTGCAGCAGCGTGTCGAGCCGCGCGAAGGGGATGCGCAGCACCTCGTCGCGCAGCTCGTCGGCCGCGGGGAGCACGTCGCCCGCGCGCCCGGCCGGCACGGATGCGGGCTCGGCCGGGTCTGACGGAGCAGCGGCGGCCTGGCCGTCCGCGTTAGCCGATGCCTCCATCGGCATCGGTGACGTCGGCGATGTCGACGTCGGCGCCGGCGCGCGGATCGCCGCCTCTGCCTCCGGCGCGGCGGTGGACGGCGCCGAGGTCGCCGAACCTGCGTCTCCCTCGCTCCATGCCGCGGATGGCGGAGCCGCGGACGGCGGCGGCGTGGCCGGTGATGCCGCGGGCGCGGTGGAGGGCGTGGGGAGGCGGATGCCGGCGAGGGCGGCCAGCGCCTCGTCCTGCCCGGCCGTACCCGCGCGTTCCACGGCGCGGCGCAGCAGGGCGCCGGCCTCGCGCAGCGCGTCGATGTCGGGCGCCGACAGCGTCACGTCGGGCGTCTTGAAGATGCTTTCCAGCGCGTGCACCCGGTCCTGCAGCGGGCGCAGCCCCAGCATCCCCGAGTTGCCCTTGAGCGTGTGCAGGCCGCGCAGCAGCGCCGCGCGCTCGTCCTCGCCCAGCACGCCCTCGCGCTCGATGCGCAGCAGGGCGTCGTCCAGCGCACCCACCTGCTCCCGCCCCTCGTCGCGGAAGTCGGTGTACAGCTCGCTCAGGTCGAACGAATCGCTCATCGCGCGCCTCCGCGGCGGCGGGCAGCGCGTGGCGCGGCCGGCCGCGAGGGTGCGGGTCGGGTGCGAATCGGAGCAAGCATGAGTGTCGCCGGAGACGTGCTGCCGCGACGGCCGGGTCGCGGGCCAACGTGTCCAAGCAACGTTCACACCACGCGGATCAGGATGGGCCGAGCTGCGTGCATTACGGCGTTGCGTGGAATGGGGGAACGGCGGGGGATCGGGTGGCATCGAACCGGATCGAGAGAGTGGTGCTGACGGAGGCAAGGAAGCCGCCATGACGAACCGATTCGCCGGCCACGACTCTACATATCTCGCGAGATGCGCTGCGCAACGGAATGCGTCGCGCCGTCTCGCGCGTTTCGCGAGGTGCTCATACATAGAGCCGCTCGTCTCCCCGCCGAGCGGGGTGCTGCTCCTCAGGCTCTCGGCAACTGCCTGAAGACCCCCGTGCCTACGTTGTTCACGTTGCAGTGCCGATCTATTCGATATGTGTTGCCTCGTCTAGACATTCCATAAAAAGTTAATTCTTGACAACATAGGTTTTAGTGATTTTATTCCAAGCCATGGAATGATCGGAATTCAACCCCGGCTCGTGATCTCGTTCCCCGTACCGCGCGGCGGAACGACCACTGGCAGGGGTTTTATTCCCGTACTCCGCAACCGTGGAATAAAACTCTCGAGGGTCCTCTGATGCCGATCAGCCTCTGGCACCTCTACAACCTTCGGGAGAGCCCGTTCTTCCAGGAACAGCTCACCGCCGATCGTGATGCGCGTTATCCGATCGGCCTGTTCGTGGGGAGAACGAGCGAGGTCGAGCGGCTCGTCTCGGGGGTCCGGCGGAAGCACGGATCGTCGTCGCGGCAAACCGTCCAGGGGCCTCCGGGGATCGGGAAGTCCACGCTGATCCAGCAGGTGAAGGCCCAGCTGGCGGAGGAGAGGTTCCTGTCGCACCCCACGTCGGTGAGCGTCGGGCACGCCGACACCACGCAGACGGTGCTGCTCCGCATCCTGGGCTACGTTTACGCCACGATCCTGGGGAACGCCACGAACCTGGCGATCGCCGACCGGCCGGCAATGCTCACCGCCAAGCAGCTGGTGATGGCGTTCCAGGCCCGGTCCGGCGGAGGCGGCTTCAACATCGCCGCGATCGGGGGCGTGAACCTGACCGCGAACACGCAGTACGTCACGCCCGCCGGCGCGGCGGACGTCTTCGTTCCCGACGTGCTCGACGACCTGTCGGCGCTCGTGCGTGAGCAGATGGGCGCCGCGGGGGTTCTCGTTCACCTCGACAACTTCGAGAACCTTTCCGACCACGATGCCGAGGCGGCCGCGCGGATCGTGCGCGACCTGCGGGACCCCGTGCTGATGTCCACGGGCTACCACTTCGTCCTCGCCGGCACCAACGAGGCCGTGCGCACCGTGGTGAGCTCCACGCGCCAGGTGCGCGACGTGTTCTCCATGCCGCGGCCGCTCCAGCCGCTGTCGCTGTCCGAGATCGGCGAGCTGCTGAGCCGCCGGTACGCGCATCTTCGGGTGGACGCGAAGCTCCCGGCCCGCGCCCCCGTCACCGACGACGCCGTCGCCGAGCTCCACGCGCTCTTCGGTGGGAACGTCCGCGGGCTGCTCCTGGCGCTGGAGGAAGCCGCCCAGGCGCTGATCGAGTTCGGCGGCGCCGCGGCCGAGCCGATGACGCGCGACCAGATCAGGTACATCCTGCAGGGACGCGTGATGGAGGGGATCGAGGCGAACCTGGACGACAACGACGTTCGGCACCTGGCGCGGCTGGCCGAAGCCGGCCTCTTCGACGGCTTCTCGCAGTCCGACATCGCCAGGGCCTGCGGCGTGAACCAGAGCGCGGCGTCGAAGATCAGCCGCCGGCTGGAAGACGCGGGTTATCTCACCGCCACCAGCGCCGCCGTTCTGGGGAAACCGGGGCGCCCCGCCACGCGCTACGATGCGACGGCGCTGGTGCGTCTCGCGTTCAATGCCCCCGCGCCGCAGCCGCTTCTCCTGCCGTAGCGCGCTTCATCCAGCCGGGTAAGACGTCGGCGTTCGTGGCGGCGGAAGTGCGGGTGTCGAACGCCGCCTTGCGCGCCGCGGCGACCTCTCGTTATCCTCCTCGCCATGACGAACCGCGCCCGCGCCTGCATGCACATGTGGTGTCCCTGCTCTCACCCGGATGGGGGAGTGCGGGACGGCGCGTGCGCGCGGGGCGGATCGGCATGATCCGGCGGGGCTGAAGGCCCCGCACCCGGGCACCAGCGACCAGCCGCGGCTCCCCAACGGGAGCCGCGGCTTTTTCGTTCATCACCACAGGAGTCTTCTCGATGCCGGCAACGCAAGAGCGCCCGATCGCGCTCTTCCACGAGCACCCCGACTGGTTCCGCCCGCTCTTCGCCGAGCTGGAGCGGCGCGGCACGCCCTTCGTCCGCATCCCCGCCGGCCAGCACGGCTACGACCCCGGCGAGCAGCCGCCGTACTCGCTGGTCTTCAACCGCATGAGCCCTTCGGCGTACCTGCGCGGCAACGGCAACGCCATCTTCTACACCCAGAGCTGGCTCGACCACCTGGAGCGCCATGGCGTGCGCGTGGTCAACGGCCGCGCGGCCTACGGCGTGGAAACCAGCAAGGCCGTGCAGATCAACCTCCTCCACCGCCTGGGGCTGCCGTATCCGAAGACGAGGGTGATCAACCACGCCTCGCAGGCGCCCGCGGCCGCCGAGGGGCTGCGCTATCCCATCGCGGTGAAGCCCAACATCGGCGGCAGCGGCGCGGGGGTGCGCCGCTTCGACACCCCCGAGGCGCTGGCCGCCGCCGCGGCCGAGGGCTTCGACCTGGGGATCGACTCCGTGGCGCTGGTGCAGGAGTTCGTTCCCGCCGAGGAGGGGCGCATCACCCGCGTGGAGGTGCTGGGGGGCAAGTACCTCTACGGCATCCGCATCTACACCCCCGGCGACACCTTCGACCTGTGCCCCGCCGACGTGTGCCAGCGCGTGGACGGCGCCGAGCTGGAGCGGCTGGCCTGCCCGGCCGACGCGCCCAAGAACCGGCTGCGGGTGGAAGGCTACACCCCGCCGGCCGAGATCGTCGAGCAGGTGGAGCGCATCATGGCCGAAGCGGGGATCGAGGTGGGCGGCATCGAATACTTCGTCGACTCGCGCGACGGGAAGCACTACTTCTACGACGTGAACGCGCTGTCCAACTTCGTGGCCGACGCGCCGCGGGTGGTGGGCTTCGACCCGTTCGCGCGGCTGGCCGACTACCTCGAAGCGGAGGCGAGGTGACCATGCGCTTCGGATACTGGATGCCCGTGTTCGGCGGCTGGCTGCGCAACGTGGACGACGAGGGGATGGAGGCGAGCTGGGAGTACACCAGCCGCCTGGCCCGCCGCAGCGAGGAGATCGGCTTCGACCTGACGCTGATCGCCGAGCTGTTCCTGAACGACATCAAGGGCGCCGACGCGCCCACGCTCGAGGCGTGGAGCACCGCCGCCGCGCTGGCGGCGGTCACGCGGCGGCTGGAGATCATGGTGGCGGTGCGCCCCACCTTCCACCCGCCCGCCATCTTCGCCAAGCAGGCCGCCAACATCGACCGCATCAGCGGCGGGCGCCTGTCGCTGAACGTGGTGTCGAGCTGGTGGGCCACCGAGGCGAAGAAGTACGGCGTGCAGTTCGACGTGCACGACGACCGCTACGCCCGCACGCGCGAGTGGCTGGAGGTGGTGGACGGGGTGTGGCGCGAGCCGCGCTTCAGCTACCAGGGCGCCTACTACACGGTGGACGAGACGATCCTGGAGCCCAAGCCCGTCTCCCGTCCTCGCCCCACGATCTACGCCGGCGGCGAATCGCCCGCGGCCAAGGAGCTGATCAGCAGCCGGTGCGACGGGTTCCTCACGCACGGCGACCCGGCCGAGAACATCGCGCCCAAGATGGCCGACATGCGCCGCCGCCGCGAGGCGCTGGGGCTGCCGCCGATGGTGTTCGGCTCGGCCGCCTACGCCATCGTGCGCGACACGGAAGCGGAGGCGCAGCGCGAGCTGGCGCGGATCACCGATGTGTCGAACGGAACCGCCTACCACAGCTACCAGGACTGGCTGGCCAACACGCAGCTGGAGCAGCGGGTGAGCCTGGAAGACTACTCGGTGAGCAACCGCGGTCTGCGCGCCGGCCTGGTGGGCACCCCCGAGCAGGTAGCCGAGCGGCTGATCGCGCTGGAGGCCGCGGGGCTGGACCTGGTTCTCCTCCAGTTCTCGCCCCAGCTGGAGGAGATGGAGCGCTTCGCCGAGCAGGTGATCCCGCTGGTGAACGGCGCGCGGCAGACGGCGAGGGCTGCGTAGGCGCCCGGTCTTCCGGACGGAACGGCAGAAGGCTCACACAGGGCCCGATGAGAAACCGCGGTCGTTCTCTGCTGGCCCGGCTGCCTGTGCGCGGGGCGACGGGGAGGGTTCACCAGCGGGCCCGAGATCGCGGCCGTGCGTGGCCGTGCCGCCCGCGGCGAGCGTCCGCCAGCCCAATGCCGCGTAGAACCGCGCCGCCGCGTCGGTGTCGGTCCGCAGCACCAGCGCGGCGAAGTGCGCGCGGGCATGCGCCTCCAGCGCTCGGACCAGCGCCTCGCCAATGCCCCGGCGGCGATGCGCGGCCCGGACGTACACGTGCCGCACGCGGCCCACGTTCGCGTCGCCGCCGTACGGATCGCGCGTGATCCCGCCGATGGCGACCAGCTCGTCCCCCTCGAACACGCCCAGCAGCACCTCGCCCGGCCCGTCGAAGCGGACGTCGCCGGCCGCGTGCTCGTCCACCAGCCGCCGCACGAAGCGGAAGCCCTCGCGCGCGCTCTCCCGCGCCAGCGCCTCGACGGCGGCGGCCGGGAATGGATCGAGGACGCGGATGTCGAGCGGGTCGCTCATACTTGGGACGGCGGTCCGTTCCGGTTGACGTCGCGTGGCCCGCGGGTCGAATCCGCACGGGACGGGATCTGCCGCGGGCCCGCGCGAAGGCGTCATGCCAGATCTGTCTGAACTGCTTTATCACACAGAGGCACGGAGACACAGAGAACAGCGGGTTTTTCTCTGTGTCTCCGTGCCTCCGTGTGACATTTCATCAGGTCCGGCCGGCACGATGATTTCTGCGGATCCGGGATCAGACGCCGGCGCCGCGGGGAACGCGGATCGCCTCTGCCTGCCGGGGGGTGGAGAACCGCAGCCGCATCAGGATGGCGGCGATGACGAAGCCGATCATCGCCCCGACCACGGGCATGGTGATGGGGTCGTTGCCGCGGGACAGCAGCCAGCCCCCCACGCCACCCACCACGGTCCCGGCCATGCTGCCGATCAGCGCGATCCCCAGCGGCACGCGGCGCAGCAGGAGCCATCCGGCGGCCGGGAACAGCGGCGCCCCGAGCGCCGCGCCGGCGACTGCGGCGAACACGAGCGCGACCGGCTCCGTGGCCCACACCAGCCCGTCGGTGAGCGCCGACGCCACCACCAGCGCCAGCACCGCGGCAATCGCGCCGAAGAGCGCGCCACCGGCCAGGAGGCCCGCGGTGACGGCGAGGATGCGGCCAGGGCTGCTTTTCATGACAAGTTCCCCATCTCGGTCTGATCTGGACGATCCCGCGCGTTGCGGAGCGTACCCGCCATGCCGGATCCCGGATCCTTCGTCCACCGCTCCGAAGCTAGCAGCCGGTCTCCCCACGCGGGATGCTCTCGTATACGTCGAATCCGCACGAACGGTGTCACGCGACGGCGGACGGCGAGCGGCGAAAGGGGTGAAAGACGATCTCAGCCCCCCGCTGTCCGCACGTCACCCTTTGCTCCCGCTCCCGTACCGGTCGTCACACCACTGCGGGCTGGACGCGGCGAGCGGATCGCGGGACGCAGCGGGAGCCGGCAGGTGTGCTCACCCTGCCGGCTCCGGTCGTCCTGTGGCCATGTGCGGCAACGGCCGCTCAGACGTCACTACACCTTCTCTTCCGGCGTCGTGCCCGCCGCATGGGCGCGCAGGTCGGCGATGTTGGCCTGGATCCGCTGCAGCAGCGCCGAATAGGTGGCGTCGTTGCCGTCCTTGAGCAGGTCGGCGATGGCGGCCTCGGCCTGCTCGTGGCTGCTGATGGCCTTCTGCAGCGCGAGCTGCTTGTTTTCCTGTGGCTCCATCGCGATCACCCTGGGTGTGGCGGACGACACGGAATGCGTGGACGTGGAACGATGGCGAGCGAGCGGGCCCCCGCGCAACCGTCGGGCGGAGCAGACGAGCGAGCGGGACCGTCCAGCGATCGGGCCATCCCCGCGTCCACAAGAGGCGACTCTACCGGCCCGCCGCGGTGAACAGCCCGCTCAGCACCCACCAGATCAGCCACAGCCCACCGGCGAAAAGAACCAGCAGCGCGAGGAAGACGAGGGCCACGAACAGGCGGCTGCTCTTGCGGGCGGCGCCGGGCGCATCGATGGCGGTGTGCAGCAGGCGCATGTTGCGCGCGTTGGCCTTCCACCCCGCGTCGAACAGGTCGCCCACCACGGGGACGGCGCCCACCACCGTCTCGATGGCCACGTTCATCAGCATCCGCATCACCACCGCGGGGCCGGCGCCCAGCCGCGCCGCCTCCAGCACGATGTAGGCGGACATCAATCCGCCCACCGCGTCGCCGATGCCGGGGATCAGCCCCACCACCGCGTCCATCCCGAAGCGCGTGCCGGTTCCGGGGATGGGGATGGAGTTGTCCAGCAGGTGCGCCAGCGCGTCGAGCCGGCGGACGAGCGCGGCGCGCTTCTCGTCCCCCGGCCCGATCTCCCCGTGCGTCGCCACCTCGGTGCGAGTGCTCATGCCCCAGGATGGAGGCAAAGCCCGCGCCGTGGCGGGCGCCGGCCTCAGTGCGCGCCCTGCGCCGCGCCTCCCGACGCCGGCGCGGCCGCAGGCACGGACGCAGGCGCGGACGCGGTGGCGGGGGACGCGCCCTGCGGCGTCGCGGTGAGCACCAGCGTGCGGATCAGCCACTCGTCGCCGCGGCCGCGGCGGGCCACCAGCACGTAGTCGAGCGACTGGCCGGGCTCGTCGCCCGCGGCCCAGCTCATCTGCCCCGACACGAACGCCATCTCGCCGCTGGTGTCGAAGTCCATCACCGAGAAGTGGAGCTGCCCGGCCGCGGGAAGGAGCTGCGCCAGGCGCTGCTGGATGCCGGCGCGGCTCTGCGCCTCCTGCCCGTCGGCCACCAGCCGCCCGTCGCGGGTGTAGAGCGCGGCGGCGGCCTCGGGGTTGTGGCGGTCCCACGCGCGCTTGTAGCTGCCGATGAGGTTGGTGACCTCCTGCTTCACGCGCAGCGCGTAGGCGCTGGGCGAGTTGGCGGGGTTTTCGTTGGGGATCAGGCCGAACAGCGTTTGCGCGCGCGCCGCCGGTGCGGCAAGGGCAACCGCCAGCGCGGCCAGCGCCAGCGGGCGAAGGAGCCTGGTGTGCACGTTGTGGATTCCAGAATTGGGGGTTGGATGGGCGAGGTGGGCCCGTGCCGATCAAGGTAGAGCGCGCGGGCGCCGTCTCACAATCACAAGGGACAAACTGCCGGTTTCGTGACGGATGCGGCCCCGCTCGCGTGCAGACGGCCAACTTCCGCCCGCGACCGCGGTGGCGTCCGTCCGCGGCCGACGTGCATCCGCGGGGTGGACGTACGGACGCCCCTCCGCGCGGGTTGCACGCGAGTTGCGCCGGGGCGATGTTGCGGGCGTAACCCCAACCCACAGGTGCGATGAACGCAACCCTCACCGCCGCCGCCCTGGCGGCGCTGCTGGCGCCCGCGGGCGCCCTGGCGCAGACGGCCGGCTACTTCCAGCAGGGCGTGAGCTACCGCATCGAGGCGCGGCTCGACGAGGCCAGCAACGTGCTGCACGGCCGCGCGCGGCTGCGCTACACCAACCGCTCGCCGCGCGCCCTCGACAGCATCTACGTGCACCAGCACCTCAACGCCTTCCGCCCCAACAGCGCGTGGGCGCGGCGCGAGGCGCAGTTCAACGAGAACCGCTTCCAGGCGCTGGGCCCGGCCGACCACGCCTTCGAGCGCTTCACCGCCGTCACGGTCGGAGGCCGCACGGTGCGGGCGACGTATCCGCTCTCGCCCGACAGCACGGTGGCGGCGATCGCGCTGCCGGTGCGGCTGGCGCCGGGCGCGTCGGTCACGCTGGACATGGACTGGGATGCGCGCCTGAGCACCATCGCCCGCCGGCAGGGGCGCGCCGGGCGCCACTACGACTGGGCGCAGTGGTACCCGCGCGTGGCCGTGTACGACCGCTGGGGATGGGAGGCCCATCCGCTGCTGCCGCAGGGCGAGTTCTACGGCGAGTACGCCACCTACGACGTGACGCTCGACCTGGCCGCCGACCAGGTGGTCGGCGCCACCGGGGTGGCCGTGGAGGGCGACCCCGGCTACGCCGTGAGCGACTTCGAGAAGGGCTACTACCCCCGCGCCGCGGCGGTGCCGCTGGGGCTGCTGGGCGGCGCGCCGGCGGCCGGGCGCAAGCGCGTGCGCTTCCACGCCGAGAACGTGCACCACTTCGCCTGGTCCATCGACCCGCGCTACCGCGCCGAGGGGGTCACCCGGCTGGTGATGAGCGACGCGGCCCGCGCGCCGCGCGGCCTGCCCACCATCCACGTGCTCTTCCTTCCCGAAGACACCGCGTGGGCCAACAACCAGGCCGCGCGCCGCACCTACGACGCGCTCACCTGGCTGCAGGGCAAGCTGTCGCCCTATCCCTGGCCGCAGCTCACCAACCTGCACCGCCTGGAGGGCGGCGGCACCGAGTTCCCCATGATGGTGATGAACGGCTCGGCCAGCGAAGGGCTGATCGTGCACGAGGGCACGCACCAGTGGCTCCACGGGATCCTGGGGAACAACGAGTGGAAGGAAGGCTGGCTGGACGAGGGCTTCACCTCGTTCATGACCAACTGGTACATGGAGGAGAAGAACCACCGCGCGGGCAACGACACCGCCGACGTGTGGCGCGGCACGATGGCCGGGCTGGAGCGCGCCGAGGCCGCCGGCCCCACACAGCCGATCGGCCTGCCCAGCGAGGAGTTCGCCTCGCCGCAGGTGTACGGGCTGATGACCTACACCAAGCCCAGCGCGGTGCTGCGCATGCTGCGCGAGTACCTGGGCACGCCGGTGTTCGAGCGCGTGCTGAACGAGTACGCGCGGCGCTACCAGTTCAAGCACGTGACCGGCGACGACTTCCGCCGCACCGCCGAGCAGGTGGGCGGCCGGCCGCTGGGCTGGTTCTGGGACCAGTGGATCCGCCGCTCCGACCGCCTCGACTACTCCGTGGCCGGCGCCACCACGCGCCAGGGGGCCGATGGGCGCTGGACCACCACGGTGCAGGTGCGCCGCGACGGCGAGGCGTGGATGCCGGTGGACCTGCGCGTGGGCGACGTGACCCGCCGCCTGGAGAGCCGCGAGCGCACCCAGACCGCCACGGTGGTCACCGCCGCCCGCCCGGCCGACGCGATGCTGGACCCGCGCTGGATCCTGATCGACTACAACCGCGCCAACAACCGGGCGGAGGTACGGTAGGGCCGGCGACGTTCGGCTGAGGGTTCGGGCGGGTTCGGCGATACGGGAGACTTGGGATTCACGGATACGGACGAGGCGGGTGCACGAAGGGGTGCGCCGGCCTCGTTACCCATCCCCAGATCCATCGTCGCCGCCAGACTCCGGCGCAGGCGCGGCGGCTCCGCAGGATGACGTTCCGCAGGGGGTGCGGAGTGCACGATGAACCCGCCGGTCTCAGATCAAACCAAACCCTCGTGAATACCGAGGATTACGTCATGTAGTCGTTCGTATCACATCACCGGGTAGACGGGAACGGTTCACGAGATCGGGGCCGGCGGGCGGGCGTGGACCTCGGCGCGGCGGCTGGGGGCTGCCTCCACCGGGAAGCGCCACGCACGGCCGCGCCACTGCAGCACCACGTCGTACGCACGCACCCGCTGGGTGAGCACCAGCACGGCCACCTCTCGCGCAACGCCCAGGTAGCGCGTGCTGTCTCGCCGCAGCTTCGCCCGCCACCGCGGCCCGGCCAGCTCCGCCGCGGGGAACAGGTACAGGTCGGCCCCGCGCGGGCAGCCGGTGATGCCCAGCTCCGCGGGGGCCGTGGCGGACGGCGCGGCGGCCGAGTCTGGCCGCACCACGAACAGCGCCCGGTGCGCCTCGTACGGCTGCACCTCGCAGCGGGCGTTGGCCAGCACGTAGATGACGTAGACTTCGGCTTTGCCGGTCTCCACGTACACCGGAACGCCCTCGTGCTCGCCGATCCACGTCAGCTCGCCCGGCTCCACCGAGCGCGGCAAGCCGTACTTCACGTAGCTCCGGCCGAAGACGGTCACCACCTCGTTGTTCACGTACCACCCCGCGCCCTCGGCATGGCGCGGGCGGCCCGCAGCGTCGGCCGCCGGGTACGCGTTCGGCAGGTGGCACTGCGCCGCGGCGGGAGTGGCGGCGGCGAGCAGGGCAGTCGCGAGAAGAACGACGGCGCGAGGCGCGGTCTCCATCGGCTCGCTGTGGGGCATGGGGTGGATTGGGCGGGTCCCGTCAGACGTATGCGGGGAATGTCGGCCGGCGAGCCATGCCGCAGCAAGCTCGCCCGCCGGCGGGGCCGGCGACGCCCTGGCCCTCGCCGCATACGCGGCAATGTCCCCCGTAGGTGTCACCCTCGCGGGGGACGCCTCGGGATCCAGATGCGTAAGTCGATACACGGCAACGCAGTGGATTTTCGGCGGGGCGGGGCACCCCGGTTGCCCCTGGGATGGCAGGCGGGCCGGTGCGGCCCGCGTGGGAACCCTTCCAGGCTACGCGAGGTTCAGATGCGCTCCCGGACGATGATGATGGCTGCCGCGCTGATGCTGGTTGCGCGCGCCGCGGCCGCGCAGGACGACGAGGATTACGGCTACCGATATGAGCGCGGCCTGCCGCGCAGCTACCTGGGCGGCGAGCTGGCGGTGGCGCGGCCGCAGGGCGAGTTCCACGACTTCGTGGATGCAGGGTTCGGCGGCGGCCTCCACTACCTGCTGCGCGCCGACCGCGACGGCTGGCTGGGGCTGCGGGTGGATGCCAGCATCCTCAACTACGGCCACGAGCGCCAGCGGGTGCTGCTCAGCAACACCATCGGCGGGCGCATCGCGGTGGACCTGAACACCGACAACAACATCGCCTTCGTGGGCGTGGGCCCGCAGATCGGCCTGCCCACGGGCCAGTTCCGCCCCTACGCTAACGGCTTCGTGGGCGTGTCGTACATCTTCACCCAGAGCTCGGTGGGCGGCAGCGCGAGCGGCGAGACCTTCGCCAGCACCACCAACTACGACGACGCGTCGTTCGCCTACGGCGCCGGGGCGGGGCTGTACATCCCCGTGAACCGCCGCGGCAGCCGGCCCGTGTCGATCGACGCGGGCCTCCAGTACCGCCACAACGGCCAGGCCGACTACCTTCTGGAAGGCGGCATCACCGACTACCCCGACGGCTCGATCGCGCTGGACCCCATCCGCAGCCAGACGAACCTGGTGAGCTTTCACGTGGGCGTGTCGGTGGGCGTGCGGTAAAGAGTACGAAAGTGCGAAGTACGAAAGTGCGGGAGTGCGGGAGTTCGCCTCCACGCTGAAGGTATAGATCAGGCCTCTTCAGCACGCGTGACGGGAGGAGGGTTATGCCACGAAGCCTCGCAGCCGATGCGGGGCTTCGCGGCGTTCCATGCAGCGCGGCGGCGTTCCGTGGAAAGGCAAATACGGAGTTTTCTTCGTCCGTATCGCAGTGAATCCAGTATCGATCCCAAGCAAAGAGCCCCGGTCCTCGCGAAGAGGACCGGGGCTCCTGGCATTTCGCCATCCCTCCAGAACGCTCAGCTGCCGGCGCGGCGCAGGCGGATGGAGCCGTTGCCGGTGCTGATGCGCAGGTGACCGCCGCCGCCGCCGATCGTGCCCGCCATCCGCCGCGACGACATGCGGCCCTGCACGCGCATCGGGAAGTCGCTCTCGATGCCGCCGCTGCCGGTGGACGCCTCGAGCTGGGCGCCGAAGTTGTCGGGGAGCGTGAGGATCACGTCGCCGTTGCCGCTGCTGAAGGTCATGTCCTCGGCGGCGCGCAGGGTGGCCATGGTCACCTCGATGCGTCCGTTGCCGCTGCTGGCGTTCACCGGGCCGCTGGCCGTGGAAACCACCACCCGGCCGTTGCCGCTGCTGGCGTTCACCGGCCCGCGGGCGCCGTCCACCAGCACCGTGCCGTTGCCGCTGCTGGCGCGCACGCGCGCGGCGCCGCTGCCCACCCGCACGCTGCCGTTGCCGCTGCCGGCGTGCACGTCGGCGGTGGCGCCCTCCACGGCCACGTCGCCGTTGCCGCTGTTCACGCGCACCACCACGCCGCGCGGCACCTCCACCGTGAAGTTGGCGCGGCCCCGCCGGTTCCTGCCCCAGCCGCGGTCGCCCCGCGACTCGATGCCTTCGTCGGTGCAGGTCGCGCCTTCGCGCACGGCGCACACGCGGAAGTCGCCCCCGCGCCCGCCCGAGGTGAGGTAGCGGATCTCGCCGTCGCCCGCGTTCTCGGTCACGGCGCGGATGTGCGCTTGGCCGCCGCTGGCCTGCCGCACGGTGACGGTGCCGTTCTGGGTGTACACGCGCACCGTGGAGCCGGCGGGGATCTGGCCGTTCCAGTCGAACGAGCGCTGTGCCGCGGCGGGCGCCGCGCAGGCGAGCAGGGCGGCGGCCGCAAGGGCCACGCGATTCGGGGTCGGCATCATGGGTCGGGTGCCCTCCTGCGGGCCGGTTCGAGACGATGAGGGTGCGGCGCCACGCGGGCGGGGCGCCGGATGCGGATAGGATGCGCGCGGGGTGCGGTGGGTTTGAATCGCGTCGGCGGCGGGTGCGGACCGGCACGTCGACGGGCTGGATCCCGGCGCGATGGCCAGCGCTGGCGAGGCCCCCACCCTGGCGCCCGAGGGCGCCTGTCCCTCCCCCCAAAACTGCCGGGGGGAGGGACTTGGGCTCGCTTCGCTCGCGGCTGCCTCGGCGGGGCGTCGGCGTTGGGTATCGGGCCGTGCCGGGCCGCGGCGGAGAGATTCGGATCGGTTTCGTCGACCTACTTGATGCGGAGGCGGGCCTGATCCGCGAACTCGCTCATGTCGGTGAGGATCACCGCGTCGCCGGGGTTGAGGCCGCTCAGCACCTCCACGGCGCTGGCGCTGCCTCGGCCCAGGCGCACGTTCACGCGCTCGGCCTCGCCGCCGCCGGGGGCCACGCGGAACATGGTGAGGCCCGACTCGGCCTGGCCGTAGTTGGGGCGGCCCACGAACAGCACGTTGGCCAGGCGGTCGATCTCCACGGTGCCGTCCACCGACAGGTCGGGGCGGGCGCCGCGCGGCAGCGGCGCGTCGAACGCCACGTCCACCGTCACCGTGCCGTTCTGCGACGCCGGGTCGATGCGCGCCACGTGGCCGGCCACCACGCCGTTGTGCGTGTCGATCCCCGCGCGCTGCCCCACCGACAGGTCGCGCGCCTGCGTCTCGGGGATGCGCAGCACCGCCTTGAGCCGGCCCGGCTGCACCACCTTGGCCAGCGTGGCGCCCGAGTTCACCCACTGCCCCAGCTCCACCGGCAGTTCCTGCAGC
>Ga0070686_100000058_pt1 | contig 85653 bp, 73 predicted proteins | sample KBSS23LmetaG_FD_65654 | JGI IMG/M metagenome (GOLD analysis project Ga0070686, IMG submission 65654) | Switchgrass rhizosphere microbial communities from Kellogg Biological Station, Michigan, USA - KBS S2-3L metaG | ecosystem: Host-associated > Plants > Roots > Rhizosphere ...
GCCTGAAGTACCAGACGCCGGCGGAGTTCGACAAGCGGCTACGAGAAGCGACGCGCGCGTCGCTTCTCGTAGCCGCTTGATCCCCACTAACCAGGTGTCCACGAAAGTGGGGCAACTCCAAGCCAACCGCAGTTTTACTGCTGCCTCTGCTGACTCTGCGTGAGAAATCGCGGTTCTCCCTCCCGCGGCAGCATCGACGATTCACACGGATCTGGCATCCACCGCCGCGCGCGTTGCACCGGTGCGGAGGAGCGCGTGCGCATCATCCCCCGAAGTTGTAGATACGGTGCGGTTTCGCTATTCTTTGAATTCCGATTGTGACTTGCCGCGCGGGTTCGCCGCGCACGCACCGTAGCCGGACCGACCGTGAACAGCACCGCATCCGACGCCCGCGAGCCCGCCGCGGAGTTCGCCGAGCGCGAAGGGCTCGACTTCATCCGCGCGATCGTGGCCGACGACCTGCGCGAGGGGAAGTATCCCACCGTCATCACGCGCTTTCCCCCCGAGCCCAACGGCTACCTGCACATTGGCCACGCCAAGTCGATCGTGCTCAACTTCGGCATCGCGGGCGAGACGGGGGGGCGCTGCCACCTGCGCTTCGACGACACCAACCCCGAGACCGAGGACGTCCGCTACGTCGAGTCGATCATCGACACGGTGAAGTGGCTGGGCTACGACTTCGGCGAGCACCTGTACTTCGCCGCCGACTACTTCGAGCAGATGTACGCCTTCGCCGAGTTCCTGATCGGCCAGGACAGGGCGTACGTGGACGCCTCGAGCGAGGAGGAGATCCGCGAGGCGCGCGGCACGGTGACCGAGCCCGGGCGCCCCACGCGCTTCCGCGACCGGCCGGCGGCCGAGAGCCTGGAGCTGTTCCGGCGGATGAAGGCGGGCGAGTTCGCCGACGGCAGCCACGTGCTGCGCGCGCGGATCGACCTGGCCGCGCCCAACATGATCCTGCGCGACCCGATCCTCTACCGCATCCGCCACGCGCACCACTACCGCACGGGCGACCGGTGGTGCATCTACCCGCTCTACGACTACGCGCACCCGATCGAGGACGCGATCGAGGGGATCACGCACTCGTTCTGCACGCTCGAGTTCGAGATCAACCGCGCGCTGTACGACTGGGTGGTGGAGGGGTGGCAGGACTTCGTCCATTCGCTGGGCGGCACGCCGGCGCGGCCGCACCAGTACGAGTTCGCGCGCGGCAACGTGGAGTACACCATCACCAGCAAGCGCAAGCTGCTGGAGCTGGTGAAGGGCGGCTACGTGAGCGGGTGGGACGACCCCCGGATGCCCACCATCGCCGGGATCCGGCGGCTGGGGTGCACGCCCGAGGCGCTGCGCTCGTTCTGGCAGGCGGCGGGGATCACCAAGGCCAGCCAGCGCATCGAGATGTCGCGCCTGGAGCACGCCATGCGCGACGACCTGAACCACCGCGCGCCGCGGGTGCTGTGCGTGCTCCACCCGCTCAAGGTGACGATCACCAACTACCCCGAGGGGGAGACGGAGGCGCTGGACGCGCCGTACTGGCCGCACGACGTGCCCAACGAGGGCTCGCGCCCCCTCCCCTTCTCGCGCGAGCTGTTCATCGACCGCGACGACTTCTCGGAGAACCCGCCCAAGGGGTTCTTCCGCCTGTCGCCGGGGGCCGAGGTGCGGCTGCGCTACGCCTACGTGATCCGCTGCGACGAGGTGGTGAAGGACGCGGCGGGCGAGGTGGTGGAGCTGCGCTGCAGCTACGATCCCGAGACGCGCGGCGCCAACCCCGCCGACGGGCGGCAGGTGAAGGGGACGATCCAGTGGGTGTCGGCCGCGCACGGCGTGCGCTGCGAGGTGCGGCTGTACGACCGGCTGTTCTCGGTGCCCGACCCCGACGCGGCCGAGGGCGACTTCAAGGACCACCTCAACCCCGCGTCGCTGGTGGTGGTCCCCGACGCGGTGGTGGAGCCGTCGGTGCGGGGCGACGCGCCGGGGAGCCGCTACCAGTTCGAGCGCGTGGGCTACTTCTGCTCCGACCTCGTGGATTCCACGGCCGACGCGCTGGTGTTCAACCGCACGGTCACCCTGCGCGACGCGTGGGCCCGCTCCCACCCCGCGCAGCCGCAGCCGCGCAAGGACAAGCCGAAGGCGCCGAAGCCCGGTCCGTCGGCTGACGGCACGGCCCCGGCGCCGGCCGACGCGAAGCCGCGCTCCAGGGCCTCCGCGCCCGACACGCCGCGCTCGCCCGAGCTGGAGGCGCGCCGCCAGCGCTGGGAGGGCGAGCTGGGGCTGGCGCCGGAGGAGCTGGACGGGGTCACGAGGGAGCTGACCGTGGCGCTGATGTTCGAGGCGGCGATGGAGGCCGGAGCGTCGGCCAAGGCGGCGGCGAACTGGACCATCCACGAGCTGCCGCGCGAGATCGGCTCGCGCACCATGGACAACCTGCCGTTCAGCGGGCGCGAGCTGGGCGAGCTGGCGGCGATGGTGGAGGACGGCACCCTCTCCACCGCCGCCGCGCGGCAGGTGCTGGGGGTGATGGTGAACGACGGCGGCGACCCGCGCGCCATCGTGGACCGCCTGGGCCTGCGCCAGGTGAGCGACGAGGGGAGCATCGCCCCCGCGGTGGACGAGGTGATCGCCGCCAACGCCGCCAAGGCCGACGAGTACCGCGGCGGCAAGACCGGGCTGCTCGGCTTCTTCGTGGGCCAGGTGATGCGCAAGACGGGCGGCAAGGCCAACCCCGAGCTGGTCAACCGCCTGGTGCGCGAGCGGCTGGGCGGCTGACGCGCTTCGGCCCGTGGCCGACTGGAGGACAGAAGGCGCGCCGTCCACCCGGGCCGGCGCGCCTTCGTCTTCACCCTCATCCATCCTGTGGAATCGATCGATGGCGGAATGGGATGCGGAGTTCGTCGTGGACCCGGCGCTGGCGCGAACGCTGATCCGCGAGCAGTTCCCGGCGCTGGGCGCCACGATCGAGCCATTCGGCAGCGGGTGGGACAACACGGCGTACCTGGTGGACGGCGGCCTCGTCTTCCGCTTTCCGCGGCGGCGGATCGCGGTGCGGCTGATGGAGTGCGAGACGCGGGTGCTGCCCCGGCTCGCCGGCCGGCTGCCCGTCCCCATCCCCAACCCCGAGTGGGCCGGCGCGCCGACGGAGGCGTTCCCCTGGCCGTTTTCGGGATACCGCAGGCTGGTCGGGCGCACGGCGGATTCGGTGGACCTGACGAAAGAAGAACGCCGGGCGCTGGCGGAGCCGCTCGGTGCATTCCTGCGCGCGCTGCACGACGTTCCGGTGGACGGGTTGGGGCTGCCGGACGACGAGTTGCGCAGAACTGACTTCGGTCAGCGAATGCCGATGTTGGTGGAACGGCTTGGTACGCTTGAAGATGCGGGCCTGATCCCCAGCAGCCGCCCGTGGCTGCGGCTATTCGAGAATGGCGGCTTCCCCGCCCCGGCGGAGCGCAGCGTTCCCGTCCACGGCGACCTCTACGAGCGGCACCTGCTGGTGGACGAGGCGCACCGCGTGTGCGGCGTGATCGACTGGGGCGACGTGCACGCGGGCGATCCCGGCGTCGACCTTTCCCTCCTCTACCGCTTCTTCCCCGCGGCCGCACGCGACGGGTTCCTGCGCGCGTATGGCGACATCGACGCGCGGACGGCGCGGATGGCTCGCCTGCGCGCCGCCTTCCACGCCGTCATGGTTGCGTTCTTCGCCCACTCCACCGGCGACGCGGCGATGCTGCGCGCGGGGGTGACCGCGCTGCACTACGTGCTGGGCTAACTCACCTCATCCGCCGGAAAAAGCACTTCGCTGATTGGCCGGGCGAAGGTGCGCAGCTCGCGCTCGGCGCGGGTGGTGAGGAGGCGCAGGTCGCGCGGGCGCTGCAGGCCGGCGCCACGGCTGCGCGTGGGGACGATGGCGCTCGCGTCCACGCCGTGCCGCCCCGCGACCAGCACGCCAAGGGTGTAGCGGCTCACCGCCTCGGGCCCGGCGAGATGCCAGAACCCGGCCCGTGCGTCGGGCGGCATCTCCGCCAATTCCCAGAGCTGCGCCGCCAGGTCTTCGTCGCCGATCGGGCAGCGCAGCTCGTCCACGAACAGGCGCGGCGTTTCCCCGCCCCGGGCGGCGTCGCGAATCCCGTCGATCAGCCGCGCGCTGATGGTGTCGGGCGGGTCTGCGCGCGTGATGAGCGACGTTCGCACGATGGCCGCGGCCGGGAGCTGCTCGCGGACGAAGCGCTCGGCCTGGGCCTTCCACCGGCCGTACTCGTGCACCGGCGCCGTCGCGGCAGACTCGGCGTACGGCGCGTTCTCGCCGTCGAACACCACGTCGCTGCTCAGGTGGATCAGCGCCGCGCCGGCCGCGCGGCACGCGAGCACCAGGCCCTCGGTGGCGCGCCACACGTCGCGCTCGGGCGTGTCCTGCCGGTAGGCGGTGTGGATCACCAGCTCCGGCCGCACCGCATCCAGCAGCGCCGCCGTGGCCGCCGCGTCCGTCAGGTCCACGACGTGCTCCCGAGCGCCGCCCGCCACCGGCGCCGTACGCCGCGTCGCGTGCAGCTCCACCCCCTGGGGCGCCGCCCGGATCAGCGCCGAGCCGAGCAGCCCGGCACCGCCCGTGATCAGGACTCGCATCCTCTATCCCACATCAGACGAATTCTCTTAGACGTTGTCATTGCTATAGATGAGAAATCCCGCCTCGCATCGATTCTACAGAGATGGAAGTGCCGCGAACGCGTTCTCGCCGCCAAGGTAGGCGCGCAGGATCCGCCGCGCGCGATCGTAGATTCCCGGCGCCTCGCTCTCGCGCGGGCCGGCCACGTTGAGGGTGTGGACGTCGTAGACCTGCAGCCAGCGGCGGAACAGCCCCACGTCTTCCGTCGCGTCGGCCGGCCAGGAGAAGACGGGCCGCCCGAGCCGCCGTGCGATGTCGCGGGTGAGGTCGGTGCCCGGGCTCGCGCCGACAGCGGTGAGCAGCAGCGTGCCGTCCGATCCGCGCACGTTCCACTCCGTGCGCTCGGCCGCGTCGGCCGACGGCGTCTCGCGCAGCGGGTAGCGCGCGGGAATGGGCCCGTCCTCCGCCAAGCGCCCCGCGGGACACCACCCGCCGCACTCCATCCCCAGCTCCAGCGCCACGTCCAGCGCAGCCCGGTCCACCCCCGTCTGCCCGCCGCTGACGATCTTCATCCGCCCACTCTCCGTTGGGCTACAGCCGGCGGACCTGGTCGCCCCGGACCGTCACGTGCACGACCTGATCCCCGTTGGAGCCGCGCGCCGACTCGTAATCGATGGGCACGATCACCGCGTCGGCCGCTCCGCGAAGCGGGATGACCTGCACCTCGGCGGCGCAGGTCCAGCTCCCCACGCGCGGGTTGCGGTCCACCGCGCGGACGTTGCGCAGCGAGGCCGTGATCCGCCCGTCGCGGTTGGACCACCACGCGGCCTTCCCGTCGATCTCGAGGGTATCGGCCCCGCCATCGGCGCGGATGAGGTGCTCCAGGTCGTTGGGGATCTCGTGCGAGCCGAGGCTCAGCGCCAGGATGCGCAGGGTCACTCGTGCCGCGCGGCCCTGGGTCTGGTCGGCATCGCACGCGGGGGCGGCACGTGACCCACAGGCGCCGAGGAGGGTGGTGGCCACGAGCGCGGCGACGATCAGGCGGGGAGAGGGCACGTACGTGGGTTGGAAGATTCGGGTGAGCAGGGTGGAACCCGTGCCCGGCGGCGGGTCGGTGCGTGGGAGATGCGAAAGCGCCCGCCAAAGCTGGCGGGCGCCGGTGCGCGGGGCAATCCCGGGCGGGGTTACAGCCGGTAGGCGGTGGTGACCAGGCGCTTCTCGGCTTCGCCCTCGATCAGGGCCTCCACCTCGATGTAGGGCTCCAGGCCGCTGCCGGAGAGCTTTTCGCGGAACAGCTCGTCGAGCTGGAACACGCCGGCGCTGTTGGACATCACGATGCGCAGGCGCACCGGCTTCTCCTCGCCGTGCTCCAGGTGCACCGAGTCGATGGCCGCGGCGCTGATGGAGTGGATGCTCATGGTGCGCTCGATGCCCAGCGAGATGCGCGAGCGGCCCTTGGCCATGTCCAGCGCGTCGGCCACGCGCACGATGCCGGCCTCCAGCGTGAGCGGCTTGCCGCCGGAGCGGTGCGCGATGATCGCGTGCAGGATCTCGCTGCGCAGGATGGTGGCCGTGCCCACGTCGTAGATGCCGTCCAGCAGCTGCGTGATCTTGGGCTGCGCCACGAACAGCGACATCTCCTCGTGGTTGCTGCGGTGGATCGACATCCCCAGGTCGTGCATGAGCGCGGCGAGCATCACCACCACCTCGGCCTCGTCGCTGGTCATCCCGTAGTTGGTGACCACCGAGGGCTCCACGTTGTGCTCCACCAGCATGCGCAGGAGCTTGACCGCGATGTTCATCACGATCTTCACGTGCACCGGGCCGTGGTCGGTCATCCCCAGCCGCTCCACGGCGTTCACGTTGGCCGCCAGCCACATGGCGTAGAGCTCGTCGTCGGCGTTGATGCGCTCGACGATCTGGGCCAGCCTGGGGTTGTTGCGGCTCGGCACGTTCAGCGTGAGCCGGTGCGAGAACCTCTCCTCCACCGTGCGTCCAAACGCCGCCCTCAGCTCGGCGACGCTTACGATATCCGCCATTCGGTCTTCCTTCCTCTCATCTTCCCTCTCGATACGTTTCAAAACCGGTGCTGCGGTAGATGACGCGCGACCGGCCCGCCGCGTCATCCGAACGCTGGGCCCTCGTGCCGAACGCCGCGTTTCGGAGCAGGCTCGGCCGTGTAACGGGATACGGCCGGGAGCAGCGGATGTTTCCCGCGATGCGCGCCAGCCCTTCGCCCGCGTCAGTGGCCAGAAACGAACGCCATCACCACCTCCAGCACGATCAGCAGGATGATGGCGGCCTCCATCCATTCGGCGCGCGTGGCCACGGCCTGGTCGTAGAGCGCGGTGTAGGTCTCGCGGATCAGCGCCAGCTTGCGGTCGATGGACGCGGCCAGCGCGGGCACGCGAAAGAGCTCCAGCGCACTGGTATACACCCGGGCGAGGTAAACGTCCTCCGTCACCTTCAGCGCGTTGTCCACCTTCTCGGTGATCTCGCTGATCTCGGCCACCAGCCCGCGCATCTCGTTGGCGGCGCGCGAGTAGCGCCGGCGGAAGACGGCCACGCCGCGGCGCTGCACCTCCTCGGCCACGTCGTAGATGCGGGGGATCTCGCGGTCGAGCAGCGCGTCGTACACGCGCAGCTCCAGCAGCTGCGCGTTGGCCACCTCCAGCACGTCGGCCACGTCGTCGTCGTTGCCGGGCTCCAGGACCAGGGCGCGGTCCCAGGTGATCACCACGGCGTCGTCGCGGTAGTACGAGTGCCGGTAGCGCAGCACCTCGGCGCGGGCCGCGGCCGACAGCGGCTTCTGCTCGTGCGTGAGCAGGGGGACGAGGTCCACCGCGTCGGCCAGGGGGATGCCGTCTGGCGGGGGGTCCACGTCGCGCAGGGTGATGATGGCGTAGTCTTCCTCCACCTGCGCGGCGCTGGGGTCGTCCATCGCGGGGCGAAGCGCCTGCAGCAGCGCGTCCAGCCGCTCGCGCCAGAAGCGCAGCCCCGCCGCCTCGCGCTCGGCCTCGCGCGCGAACGCCTCGAACGCGGGCCACGCCATCGCCTCGGGGAGCCACACCTCCAGCGACAGCGACACCACGCCGAACGCATGGATGCGCGCCACCGCCCGGGTGTCGCAGCGCCGGCCCAGCACGTCCAGCGCGGGGGCCACCAGCTCGGTGACCACCGGCGGGTCGGCGAAGGCGATGGCCTTGGGCTCCACGCGCGCCAGGCGGATGCGGGCCACGCTGCCGCCCCCCGCCAGCAGCTGCTCCACGCGGCCCAGGTCGATCCCATCGGCAACGTCGAAGATGCGCAACACCTCCACCGAGGCGCGGCGCACGGTGAACGGCGGGACGATCGGGGATGGATCCGGCATCATCGACGGCAAAGGCATCCGAGCGAGGGGCGGAGAACGCGCTGGATGCAAGGTGGAGACGCGGGACGCCGAACGCGAGGGCTACGTGTGCAGGCGCGGTGGTTCCACTCCGCGGCACGGGCGGGTAGCAGGACGGGCCCGTTCCCTCCGAAACCGTTTCCAGGGACGCACGGATTCGTTGCGGCAAGGCGCGTAGTCAGCGGATCGGGTGACGCGAGATCTCGCTGAGACGCGACATCTGTTCATGCGTGGCGCATTTTTTGATGGCCTTGCGGATCACCGGCCGCGAGAATAACTGTCAGAATCGGATTGTCCGCGAACCGGACGGCGCGGGTGCCCGCGCCGGATTCCTACCTGCCACGGGAGAAGGGGCTCATGAAGAAGCTGACGCTGGACGTGGAAGCACTCGTGATCGAGCGGTTCGACGTGGAGTCGGAGGTGGCGCGCGAGGGTACGGTGGTGGGCAACCAGCCCCCGGTCACGTTCCAGAGCTGCGGCCCCGACACCTGCTACCCGCAGGCCTCGTGCATCACGGGAAGCCCCTGCCGCAAGTGCGCTGGGTTCTAGCTCCAGGCGCACGGCGCGCCGGGCCCGGCTGTTCCGGTGCCGGCGCGCCTGCTTCACGGTTCTAACGATCGTCCCAGCCCGCACCGCTCATACTCGATCGGCCTGAACCGCTTTCTCACACAGAGGCACGGAGGCACGGAGAACAGCAGGGTTTTCTCTGTGCCTCCGTGCCTCCGTGTGACACTCCGGCAAGCCCTGCCGCCGCAATGATCCATGCGGACCCGGCATCACCGCTTCAGCTCCATCTCCAGGAACCGCGCCGCCTCGGCCTCGGCCCAGAACTCCGGGCGGCCGGGCTGGCCGGCGACGAAGCCCACGTGGCCGCCGTGCGCGACGACCGCCGCGTGCAGCGCCGGGTTCGCGCCGATCGCGTCGTGCGGGATCGCTTCGGCGGGGACGAACGGATCGTCTTCGGCGTGGACGAGGAGCGTGGGAACGCGGATCCCGGCGAGGAAGCCCTTCGAGCTGGAGCTGCCGTAGTAGTCGTCCACGTCGCGGAAGCCGTGCAGGCGCGCGGTGGCCGCGTCGTCCCACTCGCGGAAGGTGCGGGCCGACAGGACGCGCGCGTCGTCGCACGCGTCGCCGATCAGCGCGCGCTTCTGCCGGTACTTGGCCCGCAGCGAGCGGATGAAGATGCCGGTGTAGAAGCGGCCGGTGACCGACGAGGCCAGCTTGTCGGCCCCCGCGCCCAGGTCGAAGGGGATGGAGATGGCCGCGGCCGCGCGGATGCGCGACTCAGGCCCGCGCTCGCCCAGGTACTTGAGCAGCACGTTGGCGCCCAGCGAAAAGCCCACCGCGCCCAGCGGCACCCCCGGCCAGCGCGCCCCCAGCAGCTCCAGCACGAAGGCGACGTCGCCCGTGTCGCCCGCGTGGTAGAAGCGCGGCAGGCGGTTGGGCTCGCCGCCACACGAGCGGAAGTTCATCGCCACCGAGCGGATGCCGCGGTCCCACAGCGCCCGGCAGGTCTCCTTCACGTAGGCCGACTCGGCGCTCCCCTCCAGCCCGTGCACCACCACCACGTACGGCGCGTCGTCCTCCGGCTCCGCCCGCCCGTCGACCGACGCCCAGTCCAGGTCCAGGAAGTCGCCGTCGGGCGTGTCCACGCGCTCGCGGCGGTAGCGCACGCCGGTGCGCGGCCGCAGGTACCTCCCCGCCACCGTCTGCGCGTGCGGCCCGCGCAGCCACCACGCGGGCCGGAACGGGCGCGCCGCGAAGCGGCCGCCCTGCGATGCGTCCCGGTCGGCGGAACGGGCGGGGTCGGTCACGGGCGTCGGTCGTGAAGCGGTGTCGACGAAACGCTCATCGCTGTCGACTCAGACAGAGGGAGCGTTCGCGGGTCCGCTCGCTCCACAGCGCAGACCATCGGCGAGCAGGGCCATCATCCGCCGCGCCTGCGCGACGTCGCCCTCGCTCGCCGGCGACGCGAGCCGCATGGCGGCGAGCAGCAGCTCGCCGGCATCCACGTCGGCACGCGCCGCGCCGGCCGCCGCCGCCTCGTCGAGCAGGCCGCGCAGCGCCGGCGTGAGCTGGCCGAAGACGTAGTCGGGGAGCGACTGAAGCGCCGGGTCGCCCGAGTGGAGCGCGGGCCCCAGGCCGCGCTTGGTGGCGGCGAGGTCCACCAGCCGCTGCATCCACGACGCAAGCGCCTCGCCCGGCGCCTGGGTTGCCCGGAGAGTCGCGGCTGCCTCCACGCACGCCTCCACCTCGCTGCGGATGATGGCCTGGACGAGGTCGGAACGCTGCGGGAAGTGGCGATACAGGGTCCCCACGCCCACGCCCGCCCGTGCCGCGATCGTCCGGATCGGCGCGTCCACCCCCTCCTCGGCGAACACCTCCATGGCGGCGCGGAGAAGCGCGTCGAGGTTGCGGCGCGCATCGGCCCGCACCGGCCGGCTGCGCTCGCCCTGCGTCTCCACCTCGCCTGCGTCGTTCTTCATGGCCCGACCTGCCCCTTGATAAACGGAACAATGTTCCGTATGTTGTAACCGGAACGTTGTACCGCTTTGGCGGACAGGAGTTCCACTTCGCTTATAGGCCGCTGGCCCTGCCTTCGCCAGCCCCGCACCCAAGGAGACGAACATGAACTACCGCCCGCTCGGCCGAACCGGCATCAAGGTGAGCCCATACTGCCTGGGCGCGATGATGTTCGGGAAGCTGGCCAACCCCGACCACGACGAGTGCGTGCGCATGATCCACAAGGCGCTCGACTTCGGCATCAACTTCATCGACACCGCCGACGCGTACAGCAGCGGCGAGTCGGAGGAGATCGTGGGCAAGGCGCTGAAGGGGCGGCGCGACGGCGTGGTGCTCGCCACCAAGGCATTCCTTCCCATGGGCGACGACCCCAACCGGCAGGGGAGCTCGCGGCGCTGGCTCACCCACGCCGTGGAGGACTCGCTCCGCCGGCTGGGGACCGACTACATCGACCTCTACCAGGTGCACCGCCCGGCGCCCGACACCGACATCGAAGAGACGCTGTCGGTGCTCACCGACCTGATGCGCCAGGGCAAGGTACGCGCGATCGGAGCGTCCACCTTCCCCGCCGCCGACATCGTGGAGGCGCAGTGGGTGGCCGAGCGCCGCGGGCTGGCCCGCTTCCGCACCGAGCAGCCGCCCTATTCCATCCTCAACCGCTCGATCGAGCGGGAGGTGCTGCCCGCCTGCCAGCGCTATGGGATGGGCGTGATGGCGTGGAGCCCGCTGGCCAAGGGGATGCTCACCGGCAAGTACCGCAAGGGCCAGCCCCGCCCCGACACGCTGCGCTCGAAATTCACGCCAAAGGCGATGTCGGACGAGGGAAGCCTGGACGCGGTGGAGCAGCTCATCCCGCTGGCGGAGAGCGCGGGGATGTCGCTGATGCACATGGCGCTCGCCTTCGTGGTGAGCCACCCCGCGCTCACCTCGGCCATCATCGGCCCGCGCACCATGGAGCATCTCGACGGCCTGCTCGCCGGCGCGGAGGTCGTGCTGAGCGACGAGATTCTCGACCGGATCGACGAGATCGTGCCGCCGGGCGTGGACGTGGCGCCGCTGGAGGGCGCGGCGTACTCGCCACCCTCCATCAAGCAGGCATCGCTGCGCCGCCGGCCCGTCGCCGAGCGTCGCGCTGCCTGATCCGGATCCGCGAGCACCGTGCTGGTCCCGGGCTGAGAACGAAACGATCTCCCGCAGACGAGCAGAGCAGCAGAGGAGCCGAACGTTGTCTCTGCATCCTCTGCTCCTCTGCGTGAGCGATCCGGCGGACGGTCCGTCCCCAACGATCCCTCCGTCGTGAGGTGGAGATGAATCCGTAAATGGAGCGCCCGCTCGCGCGCTCCGCTTGTTCCCCACGGCCGGAGCGCGCATTCTTCGGGGAGATGCGACCGCGGTGCGCTTCCCCGCCCTGTCTCTCCTCCCGCCAGAACCGATCCCGCCCGTGTGGCTCCTCCCGCTCTTTCCCGGCATCTCGCGCGCGGCGCTGAAGCTGTTCTACCGGCTGGAGGTGTCGGGCGAGCCGGTGCCCCGCCGCGGGCCGGTGCTGCTGGTGGCCAACCACCCCAACTCGCTGCTGGACCCGGGGATGGTGTTCGCCGTCGCCCGCCGGCCGGTGCGCTTCATGGCCAAGGCGCCGCTGTTCAGCCACGTGGGGGTAGGCTGGCTGGTGAAGGGTGCCGGCGCCGTCCCCGTCTACCGCCAGCAGGACTATCCCGGCGAGACCGCGCGCAACGAGGACACCTTCCGCGCCGTGTGGGACGCGCTGGCGCAGGGTGACGCGGTGGGCATCTTTCCCGAGGGAACCAGCCACAGCGAGCCGTCGCTGGTGCCGCTCAAGACCGGCGCCGCGCGCATCGCGCTGGGCGCGGCCGAGCGCACGGGCGGCGCCTTCCCCATCGTGCCAGTCGGGCTCAGCTTCCGCGAGAAGGACGCCTTCCGCTCCGAGGCCGTGGCCGTCACGGGCGACGCGGTGGCGTGGAGCGACCTGGCCTCGGCGGGGCCGGAGGACCGCGACGCCGTGCGCGAGCTGACGCGGCGCATCGACGAAGCGCTGCACGAGGTGACGGTGAACCTGGAGCGCTGGGACGACGCGCCGCTGGTGGAGACCGCCGAAGCCGTCTACGCCGCCGAGCTGCCCGTGGACGACGCAGGCGACGCGCGCGTGGCGCGCCTGGGTGAGGCCGCCGAGGGGCTGGCCCGCGTGCGCGCCGAGGGCCGCGCCGAGTGGAACCAGGTGGCGCGCGAGGTGGCGGCGCACGGCCGGGTGCTGGCGATCCTGGGCCTCACGCCCCACGAGCTGCAGACGCGCAACCGCACGCCGGTCGCCCTGTCGTGGACGCTGCGGCAGCTGGCGTTCTTCGGCCTGGGCGCGCCGGCGGCCGCGGCGGGGATCCTGGTCTACTTCATCCCCTACCGCCTGACTGGCCTCCTGGCCGACCGGCTGGTGAAGTTCGAGGACGTGCGCGCCACCTTCAAGCTGCTGGTGGGCGCCGTGCTGCACCTGCTGTGGACGCTGGCGATCTCCGTCTTCGTGGGTCTTCGCTTCGGGGTGGGCGCCGGCGTGCTCGTCGCGCTGGGGCTGCCGCTGCTGGGCTACGTGGCCGTCCACGTGGCCGACCGCTGGCGGCGCGCCACGGGCGAGGCGCGCCGCTTCTTCCTGCGCACGCGGCGGCCCGCGCTGCTGGACGAGCTGCGCGGGCGCCAGCACGACCTGGCGCTGCGGCTGCACGCGCTGTGGGAGCAGGTGCGCGCGGCGAAGTCCGCGTGAGCGTCTGCCCGACGGCAACGGCAGGTCACACGGAGGAACGGAGTGAACGGAGGGGTGCCCGGCGCGCGGGGGAGATTCCTCCGCTTCTCCATGCGACAGATCGGTAAGCCGGTCCGACTCGGTGAAATCCGGGCATCTCGTTACGCGATCTGATTCCCCCAGCGGCACGTCCGGGCTTATCTTCACCGCAGCCCGCCGCACGAACCCGCACGTTCGCACGCTCGTCCCCACGCACTCTCGCACTCGGAACCCTGCCGATGCTCGAAGAAATCGTCGCGACGCCCACGCCGCTGTACCCGCCGCACCAGACGCCGCACCACATCACCAAGCGCGCGGTGACGGGGTGGGTGCTGTACGACCTGGCCAACACCATCTTCTCGATGGGCGTGGTGTCGGTCTACTTCTCCCTGTGGGTGCACGACCAGGTGGGCGCGCGGCGGGCCGACACCGTCTACGGGCTGATCACCGCGGCGTCGATGGGGCTCATCTTCCTCTTCTCCCCCCTGCTGGGGGCGATGACCGACCGGGCGCCGCGGCGGATGCCGTTCCTGGTGGTGAGCACGCTCACCTGCGTCTTCTTCACCTGCCTGCTGGCGCGCTTCGGCTTCTGGGCCACGGCGGTGTGCTTCCTGATCGCCAACGTGGCCTACCAGGCCGGCACGCAGTTCTACGACGCCATGCTCCCCGAGGTGAGCACCGAGGACAACCGCGGTAAGATCGGGGGGATCGGGGTGGGGGTGGGGTACCTGGGGTCGTACGTGGCGGTGGGGCTGGGGCTCAAGCTGGTGGACGACAAGGCGCTGCTCTTCACGGCCATCGCCGTGGCGTTCCTGGTGTTCTCCATCCCCTGCTTCCTGTTCGTGCGCGAGCGCAAGAACCCGCGGCCGCGGCCCATCGACTGGGCCATGGTGCGCGACTCCACCAGCCAGACGGTGCGCACGCTCAAGTCGGGGCAGAAGTACCCGGGCCTCGTCCGCTTCCTGGTGGGCCGCGTGTTCTATACCGACTCCATCAACACCGTGATCTCGGTGATGTCGCTGTACACGCTGAACGTGGCGATCAGCACCGGGCTCACCGCCGAGCAGGGGCAGAAGAAGGCGCAGATGATCATGCTCTTCGCCATCACCTTCGCGGTGGTGGGCGGCTTCTTCTGGGGGTGGATGACCGACCGGCTGGGCCCCAAGCGCACGCTGAACCTGGTGCTCACCGCGTGGATGGCGATCTTCGCGTTCGCCGGGGCCATCGGCGTGCTGGGGCTGCCGCTGTGGTGCCTGTACCTGGTGGCCGCGTCGGCCGGGTTCTCGCTGGGCGGCGTGTGGGCCAGCGACCGCCCCTACATGCTGCGCCTCACGCCCCCCTCGCGCGTGGGCGAGTTCTACGGCCTGTACGGGATGGTAGGCCGCTTTAGCGCCATCACCGGCCCCATCCTGTGGGCGGCGTCGACCTACGTGACCATCCAGGTGCTGCACATGCAGCCGCGCGTGGGCCAGGGCCTCAGCGTGATCGTGCTGATGATGATGATCATCGCGAGCTACATCATCCTCCAGCCCATCAGCGACGCCCCGCGCGAGTGGAAGGGCGACGACCTGGGGCACTGAGTACGAGAAGTACGAGAGTACGAAAGTACGAAAGTACGAAATGGCGGGATATGACGAGGCCGCGGAGGGGATCCGCGGCCTCGTTGTCTCCGTGGAGCTAGGCCGTGCATCGGACGGATGAGGCGGATGAATCCGCGGCAACAACGGCCCGTAGTCCGCTTCGCAGCCTCGCACGCGGGCATTCGTGTGAACCGTGAAGAATCTCGCGGCGTCAGCATCATCCGCGGGTTGAAACCGGCGGCTGGAACTTCAGGAAGTCCGCCTTCGCGGACTGCGGGCGAGCCTTCGCGGGAATCGCGTAAATCGCTTGGGGGGATGCCCGCACGTTCTTTACGATACGCGTTGCTGCCCGCTCCCGATGGCTGTGCCCGCCTCTTGCACCGGCGGCCCACGGCCGCGTAGATGTGGGCTCGGTGAGGGGCACGGTATCACCGGGCATGCGAGGGCCGCCGGCTCCCACGCACTACCGTACTTTCGTACTCTCGTACTTTCCCGATGACGGACTGGAAGAAGGGGTTCACGGATTTTTCCCGGCGGCTCGACGCGAAGATCGACGAGCAGCGCGCCAAGCTGGGCTTCGGCGGCGACCGGCCGCTGCGCATCGAGGCGTACCGCGGCTTCGGGCGGCAGGGGCGCGCGTGGGTGAAGGCCCGCGTGCTGCGGGGCAACCCCGTGCCCCCCGCGCGCGAAGCCGACAGCGTGTGGATCAACCTGAGCGCCATGCTGCAGCGCTTCGAGAGCGACGAGGTGCCGGGCGCGCAGGTGCGCATCCGCTACCCCGGCGGCGAGCAGGTGGTGACCACCGACCGCGAGGGGTACTGCGAGTGCTGGCTGGAGCCGTCGCCTCCCTTCCCCGCGGGGCCCGACGGGGCATGGCACACGGTGGAGATGGAGTTGGTGAGCCCGCCGTCGCCGCACCCGGTGCGCACCTCCGCGCGCGTGCTGGTGCCCCCCGCCGACGCCCGCTTCGGCGTGATCAGCGACCTGGACGACACCGTGGTGCGCACCGACGTGGCGTCGCGGCTGCAGATGGCCAAGAACGTGTTCCTGGGCAACGCCCATACCCGCACCCCATTCCCCGGCGTGGCCGCGTTCTACCGCGCGCTGGAGCACGGGGCCGACGGCCACGCGCACAACCCCGTGTTCTACGTGAGCAGCAGCCCGTGGAACCTGTTCGACGTGCTGGCCGAGTTCCTGGAGCTGAAGGGGATCCCCGCCGGCCCGCTGCTGCTCAGGGACTGGGGGATCTCGTCGGTGGACCCCGGCGAGGGCGGGCACAGCGGGCACAAGCTGCGGCACATCCGCGTCATCCTGGAGCTGTTCCCCACCCTGCCCTTCATCCTGGTGGGCGACAGCGGGCAGGAAGACCCGGAGATCTACCATCGCGCGGTGGTCGAGCATCCCCACCGCATCCTGGCCGTGTACATCCGCAACGTGAGCCGCGCACCCGAGCGGGTGGACGCCATCCGCGCCCTGGCGGCCGAGGTGGAGAAGGCCGGCAGCACGCTGATCCTGGCCGACGACACCGCCGCCGCCGCTCGCCACGCCGCGGAAAGCGGCTGGATCGGCGCCGGCGCGCTGGCCGAGGTGGGCGCCGTGGCCGACGCCGAGCAGGACCCGCCCAGCGAGGCGCTGCGCCAGACCAACGAGGACCTGAGCGCCGGCGACGTGTGATCGTGTTACCGGGCCCGGATGAACTGCTTTCTCACACAGAGGCACGGAGACACGGAGAACTGCGGGTTTCTCTGTGCCTCTGTGCCTCTGTGCCTCCGTGTGACATTTCAGCAGGTCCTGCCGCCGCGATGATTCAGGCGGATCGGGTATGACCGGCTCCCGCACCGTCCGCGTGTTGAAGCGACCCGCCGTTGCCCGAAGCCAGCCGGCGGCACACCTTTGAGGGCCGGAAGAACGGCATCATCCGCGCGGTCGTCTCGCCTGGCAACTGCGGCCGAGCGTTGCCGCGCTCCCCGTGCCGGGCCCGCTCCGAACGCTTCGCCCGATCATCCACCCAGCCGCCGATACGTCCCGCCATGAGCAAGGTCAAGGTCCTGTTCGCCGCCGCCGACCCCTCGTCCGCCGCGCCCGGGTCGCGCACGTCCCGGCTGCTGCTGGACGAGGACGTGCGGAGCATCCGCGAGAAGGTGCGCGCGGCCGAGCACCGCGACGCGCTGGTGTTCGACTTCCGCATGGCCGCGCGCCCCGACGACCTGCTGCAGGGACTCAACGAGGTGCGCCCGCAGGTGGTGCACTTCAGCGGGCACGGCGGCCGCGACGGCGTGGACGTGGTGGGCGCCGACGGGCAGCCGCACCCGGTGGGCACCGAGGCCCTGGTGCGGCTGTTCGGGGTCTTCCGCGGCGACATCCGCCTGGTGGTGCTCAACGCCTGCCACTCGCTCCCCCACGCCCGCGCGATCGCCGACCAGGTGGGGCTCGCCATCGGCAACCCCGGCGCGATCCCCGACCAGGCCGCGATCCTCTTCGGCGCCTCGTTCTACCGCGCCGTGGCGTTCGGCCATTCGGTGCAGGCGGCGTACGACCAGGCGCGCGCCTCGCTGTCCATGAACCACTTCCTGGACGAGGAATGCCCGGTGCTGGTGGCCGGCCCCGGGGTGGACGCCTCGCGGGTGGTCCTCGTCGTGCCCGACGAGGACGAAATCGGTCGTGGCAGGGACGAGGCCCGAGGGAGCGGGTCGGGCGTTCGGCAGGATGTTAAGGTTACGGGGAATGGAAACATCGTGAACGCGGCCGGGCGCGACCTGTACACGTCGGGTGCGGCTGCCGCCCGGAGGCGCCCGGTCGACGCATGACGGGGCCGATTGGTGGTTCGCGCGCCGTCCGCTAGATTGTCGGCCCGACGCTGGACACCCTCGCCTCGCAGACGGAATAGACGATGATCAACGGAATCTTCCACGCCCATTCGGGGGTTCGCTACCTGGTGCTGCTCGCGGCGCTGGTGGCCGTGATCGTGCTGGCGATGGGCGCGTTCGGCCGGCAGCCGTTCGGCAAGGCGTCGCGCATCTCGCTGGCCGCGTTCACGGGGCTCCTCGACCTGCAGATCACGCTCGGCATCATCATGGTGATCTTCGGCTGCTTCTACGGCGCGCTGATGGGTCACATGATGATGATGATCCTGGCGGCCGTGGCCGCGCACGGGCTGAGCGTGTACGCCCGCAAGCAGGCCGACCCGCGCCGCGCGCACACCATCGCGCTGGTGGGAGTGGCGCTGGCGCTGGCGCTGATCGTGGGCGGCATCGGCGCCATCGGCCGCTCGCCGGTGGGCAGCACGGGGCGGGCGACCTGCACTGCGGCCGGTAACCCCAGCGCATCCAACCCCGCATGAGCATGAGCAGCAACGACGTTCTGCCGCGCGACGACGACGCCGACCTGCGCGCGCCGGTGGAGGGGCACGACGGCATCCTGGTGATCCGCGGCGGCGGCAGCGTGCGCGGGTGGAACGGCATCCGCTACCGCACGGGGATGTCGGCCAGGAACGTGGGGGCGAAGCAGCTGTCGATGAACGTGGCCACCATCCCGCCGGGCGGCGTGGCCCACGCGCACATCCACGTGGGCTTCGAGGTGATGCTGTTCATCCTGCAGGGCCGCGTGCGCCACGAGTACGGCGAGGGGCTGCGGCAGGTGGTGGAGAACGAGGCGGGCGACTTCATCTTCATCGAGCCCGGCGTGCCGCACGAGGTGTTCAACGCCAGCGACACCGAGCCCGTGGTGGCCGTGGTCGCCCGCTCCGACGCCAGCGAGTGGGAAAACATCGTCGCCTACGACCGCGCGATGGGGAGCACGCCGGCGGAAGGGTGACACGCGCCTGGGCGGACGAGTGCCGATCGCCTCGCTCGCCGAGCGCATGCCTTCTGGGCGGCGTCCGGAGGGGCCGCCGGTATCATCCGATTGCGTCGTCGCCGAAGGGACGGCGATTCCTTGGGGTCGGCGCGAGGATTTGCGAGTAAATTCGCGGCTACAACGGCACGCAGTCCGCCTTCGCGCGGACTTCCCGGGCCCCGGCTTCCAGCGCGCTTCGAAAACCCACTCGCGCACTGGCGCACTCACGCACCTGTTTGGGTGGTTCCGATGCTGAAGTACGAGCGATACATCCCGAAAGACGCCGCCGACGGCGCGCCGCTGGTCGTCCTCCTCCACGGCCGCGGGTCCGACCGCTTCGACCTGATCGGGCTGGCCGACGCGCTGGCGCCGGGCGCGGTGGTGGTGACGCCCGAGGCGCCGCACTCCGGCATGCCGTGGGGATACGGCCCCGGGTGGGCGTGGTACCGCTTCATGGGCCGCAACGTCCCCGAGCCCGTCAGCTTCGAGCGCTCGCAGGCAGAGCTGAGCGCGTTCCTGGAGCAGGTCCGCGGCGAGCTCCCCGTGCGCACGGGGCCGCTGGTGCTGGGCGGGTTCAGCCAGGGCGGGGTGATGTCGATGGCGTACGCGCTGCGGAACCCCGGCGCCGCGCCCGTCGTCCTCAACTTCAGCGGCTTCCTGGCTGACCATCCCAGCGTGCGCCCCACGCCAGAGTCCGTGGCGGGGACGCGGTTCTTCTGGGGGCACGGCACGCAGGATCCGCAGATCCCCTTCGCCCTGGCGGTGGAGGGACGCGCGCTGCTGAGCGGGGCCGGGGCCGACCTGACCGCGCGCGACTACCCCATCGGCCACGGCATCGCCCCCGACGAGGCCGACGAGGCGCGCGAGTGGATCGCCGCGGCCGTCGCGCCGGCGGCGAAGGGGGGATGATGGGCCGCTCGGTGACGGCGCGGCCCGGAATCGCCGGCGGGTGGCGGCTCGCATGATCCTCGACACCGCCGCGATCACGCCGCGCCAGCGCTACGAGCTGCTGACGTCGCTGGTGGTGCCGCGCCCGGTGGCGTGGGTATCCACGCGGTCGCCGGCGGGGCAGCCGAACCTGGCGCCGTTCAGCTACTTCTCGGCCGTGGCCGCCACCCCGCTGCTGGTGAGCGTGTCCATCGGCCATCGCCGCGGCCTGCCCAAGGACTCGCTGCGCAACATCCTGCAGACGGGCGCCTTCTGCATCAACGTGGCGACCGAGGGCCAGCTCGCGGCCATGAACCACACCGCGGGCGAGTATCCCCCCGAGGTGGACGAGTTCGCGCACGCCGGCGTGCCGCTGGCGTGGGCCGAGTCGGTCCACGCGCCCTACGTGGCCAACGCGCCCGCCGTGCTGGAGTGCCGCCTCTTCAAGCAGGTGGACCTGGAAGGCGCCGCCACCACGCTGGTCATCGGCGAGGTGCTGCGGGTGCGCCTGGCCGACGATCTCCCCACGATCGACGGCACGATGTTCGTGGACACGCACGCGCTGGCGCCCGTGGCCCGGCTGTGGGGCGACCTCTACGCCCTGGTCGGCGAAACCCCGTCTACCCCGCGCCCGCCCGCCGACGCGCCGCCGCTGCCGGGCGGCGGGTGAGCGCTGGATGATTCGGGATTCTGGGAGGCGGCGGATGCGGCCGGGGCTGGGTGCCCCGGCCGCTTTTCGTTTGCGCGCCGGTCGTCGCAGGACCGTCCGAGAGTTGCTGGAACCATCGCAAGGCCCAACAGCGAAGCCTCACGCAGGGTCAGCAGAGTAAGCGGAGAAAACCGCGGTTCTCTGCTGACTCCGCTGACTCTGCGTGCGACAAAAGTCGTTTCCGGGATGCGGCATCACTCTGTCGCGGCCCAGCACCACGCGGAGCGGGCGGATGTAAATGTTTTGCAAGGATCGGCCTCGCGGGCTGTACGCGGCACCGGACCTGCCCGCATGTTTCCGCGCAAGCGCCGCCGCAGCGTCTCCCCACGCCCGCGGCCGGCCGAACCCGACGGCGGACATCTACATCCGACAGGCCCGATGACCCAGCAGATCGACATTCCCCGCGCCCGTGGCGGCGACGGCGCGCCGCGCATGCAGGCGGGCGCCGAGGGCGTGCGGCTTCCCGGCGAGGCCGAGCCGTACTACGTGGCCGCCGCGGGCGAGGTGGACGTGTTCGCCGCCTGCCACCAGCGCGCGCTGCCGGTGATGCTCAAGGGGCCCACGGGGTGCGGCAAGACGCGCTTCGTGGAGCACATGGCGTGGCGGCTGGGCCGGCCGCTGGTGACCATCGCCTGTCACGACGACCTGTCGGCCAGCGACCTCACCGGGCGCTTCCTGATCCGCGGCGGCGAGACGGTGTGGGTGGACGGCCCGCTGACCACCGCCGTGCGCATGGGCGCCATCTGCTACCTGGACGAGGTGGTGGAGGCGCGGCAGGACACCATCGTGGTGATCCACCCCCTCACCGACGACCGGCGGCTGCTGCCCATCGACAAGACGGGCGAGCTGATCGAGGCGGCGCCCGGGTTCCAGCTGGTCATCTCGTACAACCCCGGCTACCAGCACGCGCTCAAGGACCTGAAGCCCAGCACCCGCCAGCGCTTCGTCTCCCTCGAGTTCGACTTCCACGCCCCCGCCGCCGAAGCCGCCATCGTGTCGCACGAGGGCGGGGTCGACTCGGCCACCGCCACGCGCCTGGTGCGCCTGGCCGGGCGGGTGCGCGGCCTGCGCGACCAGGGGCTGGCCGAGGCGCCCAGCACGCGGCTGCTGGTGTCCACCGCGCGGCTGATCGCGGCCGGCATCCCCGCGGCCGAGGCGTGCCGCGCGGGGCTGGTGGCGCCGCTCACCGACGACCCCGACCTCCTCGCCGCGATCTCGGACCTGATCGCGGCCACGCTGTAGGCGCGGGGAGATGGCGAACGTATCCCTCGGCCAGGTGGCGGGCGTCATCCTGGTCGCCGGCCTCATCGTCTACCTGCTCGTGTGCGTGATCGCCGTGTTCACGCGCAGGCGGCGGCTTCCGGCGAGGGCCGCCGGCCCCGATGCCGCGCCCCCGCCGGTGGGGCTGGAGGAGGTGCGGCGCCGCCTGGAGCTGCTGCTGGCCGGCGTCTACGGCCACCCGATCAGCATCGCCGCCGCCGACGCGCCGCGCACGCCCGTGGCGCGGCGGCTGGCGGGGCAGGTGCCGCCGCACCTGCGGGGAGGCGCGCCGCTCCCCGCCAGCGACGGCGTTCGCATCCTCCTTCCCGCGCGGCTCGACCCGGCCGACGGCGACCCCCTGACCCGCTACCGGGTGATGGCGATCCAGCAGGCCGAGCGCCTGGCCCGCGGCACCGCCCTGGCGCTCCCGGCGGGCGAGTCGCCGCTGGTGCGCGACCTGTACCTGCTGGCCGAGGGCGCGGCGGTGGAGGGCGCCGTCGCCCGCAGCGCGCCGGGGCTGGCCGACGCCCACGCCGCCGAGCGCGCCGCCGCCCTGGCCCGCCGCCCCGCTCCCGAGACGCTCACGCCCGCCGAGCGCGAGGTGGAGGCGCTCGTCCGCTGCGTCCTTGCCGCCCCGCCCGGCGACGCGCTCCCGGAGCTGGGCGGCGACCCGTCTCCCGAGGCGACGCTGGCCTGGGCGCGGAAGACCGCAGCGCGGGTGGCGGCCGGCGGCGCGAAGTACCGGGGCGTGCCGCCGGTGGCGGCGTGGGGCACGGTGATCACGGCGGCCGCGGGCAAGGCGGCGCGGCGGGTGCTGGTCCAGCCGTATCAGCCCATCCCCAAGACCAGGAAACGGAACGCCCGCATCGGCCCCGTGGGTCGGAGCGACGAGCAGGGGAACGACGGCGACCCGTCACAGACCGGCTCCGACGCGTCGGACGCGCCCGGCCAGATCGCCGACGAGCGTGGCAGCGCGCTGATGCGCGCCCCCGACCCCGACGCGGCGGCGCGCGGCGACCAGGCGGCCGCCTCCGCGCGCGGCGGCACGGGGAGCACGGCCGATCACGACGGCCCCCCGCCGGGAACCCCGTATCCGGAGTGGGACATGGAGGCGGGGCGCTACCAGCGGCCCGGCGCGTGGGTGCGCGTGGCCCAGACGCGCGCCGGCGACCCGGAATGGGCGACGGGCGTGCTGGCCGCGCACGCCGCGACCGTACGCCGGCTGCGCGAGCAGTTCGAACGGCTGCGCGCGCGCCGCATTCGCCTGGCGCAGCAGAAGGACGGCGAGGAGCTGGACCTGGCCGCCTGCGTGCGCGCGCTGGTGGACCTGCGCACCGGCCACACGGTGAGCGACCGCCTGTACGCCGCCGTGCGCCCGGCGCGGCGCGAGCTGGCCATCCTGCTGCTGCTGGACGTGAGCGGCAGCACCAGTGAGCCGGTGCCCGGCGGCCGCATCATCGACGTGGAGAAGACGGCCGTGCTGCTGGCCGCCGAGGCGTTCGACGCGCTGGGCGACCGCTACGCCATCCTCTCGTTCAGCGGCCAGAACGCCACCCACGTGCGCATCCGCATGCTCAAGGACTTCGCCGAGCGCAACGGCGACGAGGTGCGCGCCCGCGTGGCCGCGCTGGGGCCCGAGGGCTACACGCGCATGGGCGCCGCCATCCGCCACGGCAGCGCGCTGCTGGCGCGCCAGGGCACCGGCCACCGCCTGCTGCTGATCGTGAGCGACGGCAAGCCCAACGACGACGACCACTACCAGGGGCGCTACGCGGTGGAGGACACGCGCCAGGCCATCGCCGAGGCGCGCGCGCACGGCATCTTCCCTTTCTGCCTGACGGTGGACAGCAAGGCCAGCGCGTACCTCCCCCGCATCTTCGGCAAGACGGGGCACATGATCCTGACGCATCCCGAGCACCTGCCGCTGGCGCTGGTGAAGGTGGTGCGCGGGCTGCTGCGGGGGTAAGGGCGAGGCAGCCGCGAAGGCCAGATGGGGTGGATGTGAGCGGGTGACCGGAGTCCCACGTGATGCGATGTCTCGCCAGCGACGAGCGGCCGGAGCATGATGCCCCGGCCGCTCGTGCGTGTGTGTCCTCTGCGGACCACGTCATCCGGTCGCTTCCGCGAACGGGTCCGCGAGGCTGCCGGCCGGTGCTTCGGCCGCGGCGGAAACGGCGCCGTGCTTCCATCCATCCAGCGTCGGGATGTCCTGCAGGAAGCTCGCGCTGTCCGCGATGCTGTTCACGAGGTCTGCCTTGCCGGCCATGATCGCCTCCCAGCCCCGCCGGTGCGCCCGCCGCCGAAGCCCCGGCGGAAGGCGTGGAGCACGCTGCGGGTTGTCGCACGCTCCTGATGTACGACGCGTGGCATCCACACCCGCTGACCGCCGCGTGATGAACCGCGGGCGCGCGGGGCCGAACGGGGGGGCGCGGGGCCGAAAGCCGGTCGAGCAGTTGACCAGTCGACCAGATTGGATGCCGACGCCGCAGCCTCGCCGGCGTTTGCGAGGCTTCCCTTGGTTGTTGCCGCGGGCTGCGGATTCCATCCGCCGGTCGGCACGGATTCTTTCGCCACTCACCGCGGCCCGTCGAGTCACACCGCTGGCTCTGCTGACTCCGCTGACTCTGCGTGAGACCTCCTGTCGTTCGGCCGGGGTGAATCCCAGACGGCGTAGTCACGGCAGAAAAAGGGGAGGCGGCCGGCATCGCTGCCGGCCGCCTCCTTTCCATCATTCCCTGCCCGTCCGCTCGGTCAGAAGGCCGCGAGGCCGGTGACGCTGATCGGCAGGGTGCCGGTGACGGTGGCGCCGGCGACCGCGCTCAGCGAGCCGTCGCTGCTCACGCGGAAGCCGTGGATCCCGTTGTCGCCCGGGGTGACGGCGTACAGGTAGCCGCCGGCATAGGCCATGTCGAGCGGCTGCGTGCCGGCGCCGATCACGCCGGTCTTGCCGTCGGGCGTGAGCCGCGTGAGCGCGCCGCCCGCGCCGATCGAGAAGCCGGTGATCGACCCGCTTCCCGTGTTGGTGGTGTAGGCATAGCGGCCGTCGGGGGTGATCTGCACCCAGCACGCGGCGGTCTCGGTGGTGGGCTCGCCGCCGGTCACGATCGACGGCGCGGTGGTGCTGGTGAACGCCAGCGACCCGGCGAAGCTGCCGTCGGGCACCGCCGCGCGGTTGGGGCCGATGTTCCCCTCCGACAGGATGTAGCGCCCGGCCGGGTCGAAGTCGGCGCCGAAGGGCGTGGGCGCGGGCGAGTTGATCACCGTGGGCGTCGACGTGGTGGCCACGCCGTTCGCGTCCAGCGCGTAGATGTCCAGCCGGTTCGTAGGCTTCTCGGTGATCACCACCAGGCTGCGGCTGGGGCTGATGCGGATGGAGCCGGGCCCCGGGTCGGCGGCCCCGCTCAACGGCCGCGTGGAGCCCGCGATGGGCGCGAGCGACCCGTCGCTGGCGATTCGCAGCGCGCTGATGCTGCCGCCGCCCTTGCCGTTGACCACGTAGAGCAGGTCGGCCTTGGCGGCCAGGCTCACGGGGAAGACCCCGCCCGAGCTCGCCCGCCCCGCCAGCGTGAGCGCGCCGTTGGCTCCCACGCGAAACGACGACACGTCGTTGCTCCCGGCGTTCACCACGAACAGGAAGCGGTTGTCGTCGCTCAGGATCACCGCGTCTTGCGAGGTGAGCGGGTCGGTGCCGAACACGGGGTCGGGGCCGCTCCCCTGCCCGCCCGTGGCGATCGAGTCCACCCGCGTGAGCGTGCCGTTCGCATCACGCGAGAACACCACCACGCGGTTGGCTCCCGCCACGTTGGTCATCGTGTAGACCGCGCCGTTGTCGTCGTTGCCCCCCGTACCCAGGTCGTCGCACGCCGCCGCCATCGGCAGCGCGGCGACAAGCAGAATGCCCCATGCCTTCTTCATCCCTACCTCCATCCATGCCGAAAAGATCGGTGCGCAGGCTGGGCTGGCTATGCACACCGTGCGCGGCGTGAACGCCACGCAACGCAAGCAGTGCCAGCCACTTGCGATTGAGCGGGAGGACGGGAGGGCAAGTGCTGGGCCTTGCGTCATATGTTTGCAGCACTTTGTCCGATGATGGCGAAATCCGCCTAAAACTCACACCCTGAAGGCGCATCTGGCCGGGCGGAGGAGCCTTCCGGGCACCGCGGGCCCGAGCCACTGGATCGCCGTCGTGCTGGAATCGGCCGACGCCCAGCGTAGCCCGCGCGCAGCACGGGTTCGACGCGCGCACCGCAGCGCACGGCCAATCGCTGAGACGGGCGAATCGGCCGTGTGAACGACGGCGAACCCCGCGCGCAAAGTCAGCGGAGCCAGCAGATGAAGCCGCGGTTCTCGGCTGGCGTCGCTGGCCCCGCGTGAGCCGAGTCTTTTCCGTTGCGCGGCCGTTCACGCATCGCCTACGTTGGGGGAAGGACGCGATCCCGGTGAATTCCGCCCGGAACGAGATGTACGCCGTGAGCGGGCACGGCCGCGTCCGTCCCACCTGCCGGGCTTCGCCTTGCTCAAGCCGGGCGCCGGCCGGCTCCTGGGAGTTTTCGCCTCGTGTGTTCCAGTCCACTCACCGCACGACAAAGGGAACGAGGATGAGCGCGAACGAGAACGTGAATGAGCCCGGCACCGACGGCGGGGCCAACCTCGCCGGCGGCGACGCCGGGACCAAGGGCACCGGCAGCGCGGGCCGGCAGGCGGGCGGCGCATCCGGTACTGCCGGCGTGAGCGGAGAAGGCGGCGACGCGGGCACCAAGGGCACCGGCAGCGCGGGCCGGCAGGCAGGCGGCACCTCCGGTACTGCCGGCGTGAGCGGAGAAGGCGGCGACGCGGGGACGAAGGGCACAGGCAGCGCCGGCTGAGTACGCGGCGGGCGGCGCGCCGTCACACCAGCGCGCCGCCCGCACCACGGCTGCCGTACACGGCCGAACACGCGCCGAGAAGCGGCCGAATCACCCGCCGCACGCCTGCTGACGCCGCTTCGGCCCGTCAGCCCACCAGCTCGTCCACCCGCTTGGCGCTGAACCCCGCCGTCGCGCGGTCGCCGCGGACGATGACGGGGCGGGTGACGAAGGTGTACTCCTCCGCCATCAGCAGCACCATCTCGTCTTCGGTGACGTCGCGCTCGTGGAGGCCCATGGCGCGGTACTTCATCGCGCGCTTCGAGAACAGCTTCTCCACGCCGCCCACTTTCGCGGCGAGTCCGCGCACCTCATCCTCGGAGAGCGGCTCTTCCTTGAGATTGCGGAAGCTTCGGATCGCGATCCCCTTCCCTTTGAGGTATGCCACCGCCTTCTGGCAGGTGCTGCAGTACGGGAGCCAGTAGACGTCGTCCACGGTTACGCCACTCACCACGACCATCCTTGCTGAAAAGTGCGAACGTCGCCAACCCGGGGCGAAGGTCGGGAGATTACGCCCGGTGCCGGGTACGTGGCCAGCGGCAACGATCCCTCCGCAGGCCCGGAACCAACGCGGCGGGTGAGATGGTACACGTCTCCGGGTTCTCGCGCATCCTCCAGATCCGCCCGACCATGCGCCTCGTCGCCAGCCTCTCGCTCCTCGCCCTCGTCTTCGCATCGGCCACCTCCGCCCTGGCGCAGGGGATGGTGGTGGCCGTGCCCTGCCCCGGCGCCTGCGGCGCGGCCGGCGAGCCGCCTGAGCGGATCCAGATCGACTCGGTGGACGTCTGGGCCGACCTCCGCGGAGACACGGCCACCACCTACGTGAGCCACGTGATCCGCAACCCGACGGGCGCCGCCGTGGAGGGCGCCTTCTTCTTCCCCCTTCCCCGCGGCGCCAGCGTGCAGCGGGTGGTGGTGTCGGAGAACGGGCGGGCGGTGCTGTACAACGAGTGGAGCGCACCCGCCCAGTCGCGGCGGATCCTGCGACAACTCCTGCACGGCCAGCCCAGCTCGCAAGCCGGATCGTTCCGCGACGCCCAGGTGGTGCACGTCCGCATCCCCGCGATCCCGCCGGGGGCCACGCGGCGGCTGCAGATTGGATACAGCCAGCCGTTGCGGGCCCGGGCCGGCTCACTCGTCTACCAGTACCCCCTCGCCGGGGCCGCCACGGCGCCCGCCGGGGAGCTGTCGCTGGGGGTGACGGTGACCACGCGGGCGGGGTTCACGGAGCTGCACTCGCCCAGCCACGCCGTGGACGTCCGGTGGGGATCGGAGATGGGCCGCTGCCCCCCGGGGGCGCGCTGCGGCTTCACCGGCGTACCGTCGCGCCGGCAGAAGGTGGTGCGGATGGAGCACACCCCCGATGCACGCACGCACGACTTCGTGCTGGTCTACACGCCCTCGGCAGGCGAGGGGGCCCGCCCGACAGACCCGTGGCAACCCGACCCACCACACTGATGGGTGTAGATTATTTGACTGGATCTGGTAGCATAGTTACCCTTCCTGACACGGCCGCACTTCCGTGACGGCGGGTTGCAACCATGTCAGGAGGACGTGACGATGAATCGATCCAGGCTCGGCAAGACGGTGTTCACCGCGCTCGTGGCGCTCGCGATGGGCTTCGGCGCGCGCGAGGCGTTCGCGAGCGGGGCGCAGGTGGAATCGGGCCGCCGGCCGTATTGCGAGGACGAGGCCGACTGCCAGGCCACCTGCGACCGCCTCTACCCCGGCCAGGAGCGGGTCGGCATCTGCAGCTCGGGGCACACCTGCTACTGCTACTGATCGGCTCAGCGCCGACGACGTGACGGCATGCGAACGAGCTCGCCAGGGATCCAATCCCGGCGGGCTCGTTCGATTTGCCACGGTCGCTTGCGGCGAAGGCTCAGGCCGCCGCGCCGGCGGTGGCGGCGCGCGAGGCGCCGTACTGGTCGCACAGCGCCATCACCTCGGCGTCGGTGAAGGTGTGGTCGCACTTCTTGGCCGCCTCGAACACGTGGCTGGCCAGGCCGTCGTCGGCGCCGTCCAGGCCGTGGGCCTTGAGCCAGTAGCGCACGTTGCTGATCCCGCTCATCGGGCTGATCTCGATCTTCTGCGACAGCCCGAACCACCCCGCCGGCACGCCCGAGTAGATGCGGTCGGCCAGCCAGGCGTCGCCCTTGGCCTCGGCCTTCACGATGGCCGCGGCGTGCACGCCGGTGCCGGTGCGGAAGGCGTCTTCGCCGAACACCGGCCAGTTGTAGGCGATGGGCACCCGGCAGGCGTCGGCGGCCAGCTGCACGTAGTCGTTCAGCTTCGACAGGTCCCAGTCGTGCAGCCCCAGCAGCTTGAGGTTGACCAGGAGCAGGTCCATCTCGGCGTTGCCGCAGCGCTCGCCGATGCCCAGCGCGGTGCCGTGGATGCGGTGGGCGCCCTCCTCGATGGCCGCCAGGCAGTTGGGCACCGCCAGCCCGCGGTCGCGGTGGCCGTGCCAGTCGATCTTCACGTCCTCGCCGCTGGGCTCCACGATCTCCTGCCGCACGAAGCGGATCAGCTGGCGCACGCCGTGGGGCGTGGCGTGCCCCACCGTGTCGCACACGCAGATGCGGCGCGCGCCGCACTCGATGGCGGTGGTGTACAGCGCCTTCACCACCTCGGGCGCGGCGCGCGTGGTGTCTTCGGTCACGTACATCACCGGCAGGCCGTTCTCCACCGCGAAGGTCACCGAGTCTTCGGTGGCGCGCAGCATCCGGTCCAGCGTCCAGTCCTCGGCATACTGGCGGATGGGCGAGCTGCCGATGAAGGTGGCCGCCTCGATGGCGATCCCCACGCGCTGCGACACGTCGATGATCGGCTGCACGTCGGCGCGCACGGTGCGGGCGGCGCAGTTGGGCTCGATGGGCAGGCGGTTGTCGGCGATCTCGCGCGCCAGCGCCTCCACGTCGCGCACGGCGCGCGGGCCCGCGCCGGGAAGGCCGATGTCGGCCGCGGCCACGCCCAGCTCGCTCATCAGGTGCAGCAGGCGGATCTTCTCGGCCACGGTGGGGTCGGTCACCGACGGCGACTGCAGACCGTCGCGCAGCGTCTCGTCGTTCAACTGCACGCCCTTGCGGGTGTCGTAGTCGAAGCAGCCTTCAACGCAGTTCCAGTCGTGGATCAGCTCGCTTTCCTGCATGCGTTCCTCGGTGCGGCGTGGTGCGTCGGGAAGATCATCGGGCGAGAGCGGCCGCGGAGCGTTGAACGCGGCTCAGCGGCGATTCGCCGGAATTCTAGCAGAACGGTCGTCCGAACGAAACGGGCGTTGCGCTACTTCCGCCGGCGAAGCGCGCGGTTTCGCGTGTCCGACCGATCGTGATAAACAAGGACGGCGAAAAAGAGGAGCAGGATCGCCCCCACCAGGATCACCATCACCGCCGGCGTGCGTGCCGTCGCCCGAACCACGACGCAGAGCGATCCAAAGAGGCACAGGCAGATCACGATCAGCACGGCCGCTGCCGGCTCGGCCGGCAGCACGACGTTCCACATGGGAGTGCTCACGCGACTGCGTTGTGTGACGGTGGCTCGAGTACTCCGTCTCATCATCAGGCTGACGTTCGAGTCTGGCGTGGGCGGGCGCGCAGGGTGGATCGCTCCGCGGGCACACGGTGATATCGTGACGAATACTATATCACGTGCATGGTCGGTTGTCCGGGACTTTCTCGCAGCACCCTGTTCTCTTTCACCCCTAAATACTTCTGTAGCAGAACCTTGGCTCATCTCGTGAGGAATCGACCGATCGATGAGGAGATGTGTCTTCTCTTCACCCGGAGAACTCGGCTAACTCGTTGTCGTTGATGATGATCATGGAAAACACGTCATCGTTGCTGGAGATCTCGTGGTCGGTGTGAGTGGGGCGAGAAACTCTGGCACGGGGAGCCGCGACGCGGAAGGTCCGTCGTTGAACCCGCGTTTGACACTCTTTCCCCTGCCCGGCATCTTCCGCCGTCTGATTCGCCACCGCACATCATGAGATGATTCCGATCCCCATCCCGCCTTCCCTGCTGGCCGACGCGCGCCTGAAGCCCGTGCGCGCGCTGGCGTACCAGACCGACGCCGAGACGCTGGACGACCAGCTCGAGCTGGTGGCCATCCCCGCTCCCCCCTTCGGCGAGGAGGCGCGGGGGGCGCGGCTGGCGGAGCGTTTCGGCGAGATCGGGCTGGGCGAGGTGCGGACGGACGGCGAGGGGAACGTGCTGGGCGTGCTGCCCGGCACCGACGGCGACGCGCGCCCCGTGGTGGTGGCCGCGCACCTGGACACCGTCTTCGCGGCGGGGACCGACCTCACGCCGCGGCGCGTGGACGGGCGCATCTACGTGCCCGGGATCACCGACAACGCGCGCGGGCTGGCGGGGATGCTGGCGGTGGCGCGGGTGCTGGCGCGCGGGGGCGTGCGGCCGCGGCGCCCGGTGGTGTTCGTGGGCACCGTGGGCGAGGAGGGCGCGGGCGACCTGCGCGGGGTGAAGCGGCTCTTTGGCGAGGGCGGCGAGATGCTGGGGGCGGCGGCCTTCATCGCGCTGGACGGCTCGGGGCTGCGCCGCATCGTGCACCGCGCCATCGGCTCGCGGCGGCTGCGGGTGGAGGTGCGCGGTCCCGGCGGCCACTCGTGGGCCGACCGCGGCACCCCCAACCCCATCGCCGCGCTGGGCGTGTGCATGGCGCGCATCAACGCCATGGACCGCCCCGAGCCCACCCGCACCGTGCTCACGGTGGCGCGCATCGGCGGGGGCACCAGCATCAACGCCATCCCCCACGGCGCGTGGATGGAGCTGGACATGCGCAGCGAGGCCCCCGGCGTGCTGCCCCGGCTGGAAGAGAGCGTGCGCGCCGTGCTGGCCCGCGCCGTGAGCGACGAGAACGCCGCCCGCCGCCCGGGCACCGACGCGCTGTCGGCCAGCGTGGCCGTGATCGGCGACCGGCCCAGCGGCATCACGCAGCCGCGCGAGGCGCTGGTGCAGGCGGCGCAGGCCATCACCTATGGCCTGGGCCAGAAGCCCGAGCTGGTCGGCTCGTCCACCGACGCCAACGTGCCGATGTCGCTGGGGATCCCCTCCATCGCCATCGGCGTGGGCGGCGACTCGGGCGGCATCCACACCACCGACGAGTGGTACCGCAACGACAACGGCGCGCTGGGCGTGGAGCGCGCGCTGCTGATCGTCCTCGCCGCCGCCGGCATCGCCTGAGCAGTGCCACGGCGAGGATACGACCATGCGGGCGATACTACCATTTCAAGGCATTATTCATGCAGATCCGCCAGGCCTGTCTCACGGCATCGTCAACCCGTCGCGAGGAGGACATGCAATGAAGAAGATCCGGCTGGAGATCGAGAACGTGGAGGTGGAGTCGTTCCCCACCGAGGCGCGCGAGGAAGAGGAGGGCTCGGTGGAAGGCTTCGCCGCCTCGCGCCCGGGCGACACGTGGTGCGTCACCTGTGGCGAAGACAGCTGCGGGTGCACGTACGGCAACTGTACGCTGGGACTCTGCTGATCACGTCCGGCACGGACGGCGGGATGACCCGCGGCCGTCGCCACACGCTAACCCGAGGAAGCGCGCATGAAGAAGCTCCGGCTGGATCTCGACAACGTGGACGTGCAGTCGTTCCCCACCGCGCCTGCGGCCGAGGCGAAGGGCACGGTGGACGCCCACCTCCGCTCGCGGATCGGCGACACGTGGTGCATCACCTGCTTCGAGCAGAGCTGCTACTGTTCGGCCGCGGGCGACACCTGCACCTGCCCCACCGGCTGAGAACGTTCGGACACCCGCAGGAGGCGAGGCCCCGCACCGCACTCCGGCGCGGGGCCTTGTCGCGGGCGGAAGACAGGACTATGGTTTGACGTCGGTTTCGTCACTCCCCCGCCGCACTCCCCCGCCGAACGGAGCCGCCATGAAGAAGATCAAGCTCGACCTCGATCGCCTGGACGTGGAGTCGTTCGCCGTGGTCGCGGAGCGCGGGAAGGATGGCACCGTGCACGGCCATGCGACGCCCGGGTGCACCCCGGCCGGCCAGTGCAACACCCTGTTCTCGTGCTACGAATACACCTGCAACGGCGAGGTGAGCTGCAACGGCGAGCTGGCCACGTGCGGCCACCTGGCCACCTGCACCGATTGCGCCGAGACCTGCGCCGAAAGCTGCGTCGACTGCGTCTGACGCCCTGGCGTAAGGGACGGAGGAAGGCCCCGCACCCGGAACCGGGTGCGGGGCCTTTCGCGTCCATCCGCCGGCCGACCGGGGCGGTCAGCCGTTGTCCACCACCGAGTGGTCGCCCACGTCCACCTGGCCGGTCACGTTGCGCACCACGGCGTTGCTGCCGATCAGCGAGTCGTGCAGGTCGCAGCCCTCGATCTCGCTCCCCTCGCCCACGATGCAGTCGCGCAGCTTGGAGCCGCGCACCTTCGCCCCGGCGCTCAGCGTGACGTTGGGGCCGATCTCGCACGCCTCCAGCTCCACGCCGTCGGCCACGTGCACCGGCTCGTGCACCGTCACCCCGTCCTTCGCCGCCGGCGTCTTGCCGCGGGTGGTGGAGAGGACGTGCAGGTTGGTCTCCAGCAGCGTCTCGGGCTTGCCGGCGTCGTACCAGCCGTGGACGGGCTCCACCTTGAGCTTCGCCCCGTGGTCCACCATGTACTGGAAGGCGTCGGTCAGGAAGTACTCCCCGCCGGCGGCGGGGGGCTGCTGCATCACCCAGCGGATCGCCTCGAACAGCAGCTTCCAGTCCTTGATGTAGTAGAGGCCGATGTTGGCCAGCTTGCTCACCGGCTCCTTCGGCTTCTCGATGATCTTCTGCATGAAGCCGTTCTCGTCGGTCAGGATCACCCCGAAGCGCTGGTAATCCTCCACCTCCTTGGCCCAGATCACCCCCGCCACCCCCTCGGGAAGCCGGTTGACCACGGTCAGGTCGGCGTCGAAGAGCGTGTCCACGAAGATGATGAGCAGCTCTTCGTGCACGAACGGCTCGGCCAGGCCGATGGCGTCGGCGGTGCCGTTCTGCTCCACCTGCTCCACGTAGCTGGCGCGGAAGTCGGGGTACTCGGCCCCCATCCACGCTTCCACCTTTTCCTTGAGGTGGCCGGTGACCAGCACCGCCTGGTTCACGCCCAGCTCGCGCAGGTCGTCCAGGATGTAGGCCATCACGGGCTTGTCGCCCACCTTCAGCAGCGGCTTGGGAGTTACGTGCGTATGGGGGCGCAGGCGGGTGCCCTTCCCCGCCACCGGCATCACGACGATCACGGCGTGGGCTCCGATCTGTATTCGGGTGGATGATGTGTTCGCTGGCGGATCGGTTCCGCGCGGCCAGCCCGGGCAGGTTCCGTACCGGGGACCGGCGGCGGGCGCGGAAGATAGGCGGCGGGCGGGGGCGGGAGCAATCGCGCGGTGCCGAGCAGGGGCGCGCGCTCCGTCCCCGGCGGCTCCCCCGCCCCTCCTCGCGTCGCCCCCGCGCGCCGAATAGATTGGGCCCCTTCCCAGCCTGCCCCGGCCGCGGCTTCCGCGCGGGAGCCGAACGTTCCCCGCTGCCCCCGCCGCATGCCACGGCTGATCCGCGCGCTCACGCGCAACCGCGCCTTCACCGACCCCGAGTCGCCCGACCCGCGGCTGCGGGGGCGCGACTATCCCGTGCCGTTCAGCCAGGTGTGGGAGGCGGCGCTGGAGACGGCCCGCGCCTGGCCGCGCTGGACGGTCACGGCGGCCGAGGCGCGCCGCGGCGAGATCGAGGTCGAGGCGCGCACCGCGCTCTGGCGCTTCGTGGACGACGTGTGGATCCGCATCTCGCTCGACGCGCTGGGGCAGACGCGGGTGGACGTGAGCTCGCAGAGCCGCGTGGGCCGGGCCGACCTGGGGGTCAACGCGCGGCGAATTGCCCGCTTCTTGCACGCGCTCGATGCCCGGGTCCTGCCCGGCGAGCGCGGCGGGAAAACACGCAAGTCGTTCCAGCAAAGGTAGATGGCGCCAGACAAAGCGGCCTCCCAGCCCCCTCCGGAGCGCATCCCCGTGCTCCCCATCCGCAGCACCATCGTGTTCCCCGGCGGGGCCACTGCGCTGCAGATCGGCTTCGCGCCCAACGTGGAGGCGCTCAGCAAGCACCCGCAGGGCGACCTGGTGGTGGCGATGGTGTCCACCGCAGACGACGACTTCCCTCCGCAGGCGCTGGAGAAGGTCGCCACCGCCGTGCGCGTGCTCGACCGGCTCAACCTTCCCGGCGGCACCATCCAGACCACCCTCCAGGGGCTGCGCCGCATCCGCCTGGCCCAGGTGCGGCTGGAAGACGGCTACTACTCGGCCGTGCCCGTGGCCGTGGACGAGACTCCCGCGCCCGCCGACCAGGCCGACCCGCTGGTGGAGAAGATCCTGGCCACCGTGTCGGCCGTGGCCAGCGCGGTGGAGCGGATCCCCGACGAGGTGCCGCGCATCCTGCGCATGAACCTGGGCGATCCCGGCCGCTTCGCCGACCTCACCGCCACGCTGTGCAACCTCAAGCTCCCGGTGCGCGACGCGGTGCTCCAGCAGCTCTCGGTGCTCGACCGGCTCACGCTGGTGCTGGGCGCGCTGGAGGACGAGTGGGAGCACGTGCGCGAGGTGGAGCACGCCACCGGCACCGGCGAGGAGGGCGGCGGCCCGCTCCCCTCGGGCGGCCGCGAGCGCCGCGACGAGATCCGCCGCCGCATCCAGGCGCTGCAGACCGAGCTGGGCGACGTGGACCCCGTGGAGCGCGAGGCCAACGAGGCGCTGCGGCTGGTGGAGCGCGCGCAGCTCCCCCCGCGCGTGGCCGCCGTGGCCCGCCGCGACGCCGAGCGGCTGCGCTCCACCTCGGTCACCGCCACCGAGGCGCAGGAGATCCGCGCCTACCTCGACACCGTCACCAGCGTCCCCTGGACGCGCCGGGCCGACGACGGCCGCTTCGACCTGGCCGCCGTGCGCGCTCAGGTCGAGGGCGAGCACCTGGGGCTGGACGACCCCAAGCGCCGGCTGCTGGAGGTGATCGCCGTGGCCGAGCTGCGCGGCGACCTGCGCGGCCCCATCCCCTGCCTGGTGGGCCCGCCGGGGGTGGGGAAGAAGACGCTGGCCGCGGCCATCGCGCGCGGGCTGGGGCGGCCGCTGGTGCGGCTGGAGCTGGGCGGGCGCAGCGAGGCGCAGCTGGTGGGCTCCAAGCGCGGCCGCAGCGGCGCCCAGATGGGCAAGCTGATGCAGCAGATCGTGGGCAGCGGGGTCCGCGACCCCGTGTTCCTGCTGGAGGAGCTGGACGAGGTGGGCCTCGGCAACGTGGACGGCGACCCCGTGGAGGCGCTGGAGGAGACGCTCGACCCCGAGCTGCGCGAGTCGTTCACCGACCGCTGGCTCGACGTGCCCTTCGACCTGTCGGAGGTGTTCTTCGTGGGCTCGGCGGCCGACTTCTACCGCATCCCCCGCGACCTGCGCGACTACTTCATCGAGATCCGCATCGCCGGCTACACCCCCGAGGAGAAGATCGCCATCGCGCGCGAGTGGCTGTTCTCGCGCATCGTGGCCGAGCACGGGCTGGACCCGGCCAGGGTGACGGTGGACGACGAGACGCTCCTCTTCCTCACCCGCGGCTACGCGCGCGACGCCGGCGTGGGCAACCTGCGGCGCTCGCTGGCGGCGGTGATGCGCTACCTGGCCGCAGAGAAGGCGGCCGGCAAGGGCGACGAGCACCGCGTGACCCGCGAGGTGGTGGAGGAGGTGCTGGGCTACCCGCGCTACAACGCCACCCCGGCCGAGGTGGCGCCCGAGGTAGGCGTGGTGACCGGGCTCGCGTGGACCGCCTCGGGCGGCGAGCTGATGTTCATCGAGGCGCTGAAGATGGCGGGCACCGGGCGGCTGATCATCACCGGCCTGCTGGGCGACGTGATGCGCGAGTCGGTGAACGCCGCCTTCAGCTACGTGCGCTCGCGCGCCGCCGAGCTGGGGATCGAGCGCGACGTGTTCCAGGACTACGACGTGCACGTGCACTTTCCCGTGGGCGCCACCCCCAAGGACGGGCCGTCGGCGGGCGCGGCGGTCACGCTGGCGGTGGCCTCGTCGCTCTCCGACCGCCCCGTGCGGCACGACGTGGCGATGACGGGCGAGGTGACGCTGCGCGGCAAGATCCTGGAGATCGGCGGGGTCAAGGAGAAGGTGCTGGCGGCCTACCGCGCCGGGATCACCGACGTGATCCTCCCCAGCGGCAACCGCCGCGACCTGCGCGACGTGCCCGAGGACGTGCGCGCGGGGATGACCTTCCACTACGTGGACCGGATGGACCAGGTGTTCGACGTGGCGCTGCTGGGCGAGCCCCGCGCCGTCCGCGACGACCCGCCCGCTCCCGCGCCCGACGAGGCGCACCGCCCCCGCCTCTCCGAGCCCGACCGCCGGGCGGCGCTGGAGAAGTAGCGGGAGACGGCGGTGGACGATGGGTCGAATGGAAGGGCGGCGCCGCGGGCTCGGGCGCCGCCCTTCGCCCGTCCGTCATCCGCGTTGGCCCACAGTGCCGATGAGTGCCGACACCACATCGCAACGACCAACAGCGAAGTCTCACGCAGAGTCAGCAGAGGCAGCAGAAAACAGCGGGTTTCTCTGCTGACTCCGCTGCCTCTGCGTAAGGCAGGTCTTCTCCCGGATCGGGTTCACACGGAGGAACGGAGGAACGAGGAGCGGTTCTCCGCTTCCTCCGTTCCTCCGTGTGACGATCTGCCGTAGCGGACGCTTCCGAATGCACGATCGATAGACCCGATCCGGTATGATGCGTCCTGGAGCGATCGTTCCGGCCTCATTGTGAACGGAGGAGCCCAGGAAGGCACGCGCCCCGTGGGAGAAGAAGGGTCTCCACGTCCGTCCAATTAGAACGCGGCGGCCACCCACCGGGCGGCCGCCGCGCAGTCGTTCCGCGGGTGTGTCGGAGCGTCAGCAGCGGGTGCCGGAGCCGATCATCCCGTTGCACTTGGTGATGGTGTCGGGCGGGGACTCGTCGTGGTGGGGGGCCGCGGCGGGCTGGCGCGCCTCGGTGGGCCCGGGGCCGGCACAGGCGGCCAAGGTGAGGGCGACGGCGGCCAGTGCGGCCAGGGTGCGGGTCGTGCGCATGGGTCTCTGCTCCAGCGGAGGGGTGGTGGTTCTCGGCCCGCCGGGAGACGGCGGGTGCGGTTGGCGAGTAAAGGGTACCCACCCCCCCGCACGCGCCCCGCACCGCACCCGCACGCGCGCCGCACGCACCGCCCCGGGCGGCCCCGGGCCCCACTTCACCCTCGAAAACCGGAACGGCCGTTGCACCTCTTGAAGCTCGATCAGGATGACCCCTACGCCGGGCAGGCGAAGATGAGCGCTACTTTAGGGATAATTATTGAGTCGGATAATGGAATGCACCTAGGCGAGCGGACGTACCTCCACACGCTCGGCCACCCGGTGCTCCGCCGCGGCGACGGCACGGTGGTCGAAGGGCTGCGGCGCAAGGACCTGGCGCTGCTGGCCTACCTGTGCGTGGAGGGCGACCGCCCCTTCTCTCGCGCGCACCTGGCGGCGCTGCTCTGGGGCGAGAGCGCCGAAGACCGGGCGCGGCACTCGCTCACGCAGGCGCTGCGCCGCGCGTCGGCCAGCGTGGGGCGGGGGGCGCTGGCCATGGAGCGCGACACCGTGCGCTGGTCGGGCGCCGCCGCCTGCGATGCGCAGCTGCTGCTGGAGAGCGATCCCCGGCTCGACGAGCTGCTGTCGATCTACGAGGGACCGTTCCTGGAGGGGTTCGAGGCCGGCTTCGGCTCCGACGAGTTCAGCGCCTGGGCCGACGCGCGCAGGGCCGAGCTGCGCCGGGCCGCGGTGCGCTGGCTCGACCGCGCGGGCGAGCGCGCCGAGCGCGAGAAGGACTGGGAGCGCGCCCAGCGCATCGGCGAGCGCACGGTGCAGATCGACCGGGTGTGGGAAGGCGGGCACCGGCGGGTGATGCGCGCGCTGCTGGAGCGCGGCGAGCGGAACCTGGCGCTGCGCCACTACCGCGAGTTCGCCCGCTGGCTCGCCTACGAGGTGGGCGGCCACCCCGACCCCGAGACCACGGCCCTGGCCGACCTCATCCGCGCCTCTGCCACGCGTCCCGTAGCCACGCCCGCGCCGTATCGCTCACAGCCGCTGGAAGGTATCGCAGAGGCGCAAACAGATCGGGTCGAGCCGGTCCCCGTGACCGAAATGAACACGCCCTCCGACCCCGTCTCACCGCCGTCACAGTGGGGCGCGGAAGACCCGACCCGGGACGTAGATGCACCACTCGAAACGTCCGCGTCCCCCGCAACTCCAACAGAAATACCCAGGAATAACACACCTATTCCGCCCGAATCATCATCACAATGGACGGAGCCGCACAGCCCGCACGCGGCGGATGAGCCGAAAACAACACGGGACTTACGGGCGTCGCAGGAGGCGTCGGAGGAATCGGGCGAGCCGGAGGTAACGGAAGAGTCGGAAGTACCTGGCGAGTTGAAGATGGCAGAGCCGCTTGACGTGTCGCGCCAGCCTCAGGCGTCGCGTGAGCCTGGGGAGACGTCGGGGGCAGAAGACGCGCAGGACTCGCGCGCGGCATCCAAATCCCTGGAGGATGCGGGAGATTCGGAGACCTCGAAGGAGTCGGAGGCCACGGGTGGCTTGGAGGCCGTAGGGGATGCGGAGGATTCGCGAGAGGCGGAGGCGTTGGGGGGAGCGCACGACGCGCCCGGATCGCGGGAGAGGCGAGCGGGCGGGAACGTTCCCCGGCGGCTTTTCACGGCCGCGGCGGTGCTGCTGGTAGTGCTCGCGGCGTTGTGGCTCGCTCGGCTGCGGTCGGCGTCGGCCCGCGGGGCGCACGCCGCCGTGGCGCGGGGTGAGGTGATCCGCGCGCGGGGAGGCAGGACGGCCTACCTGGTGTTCGGCGACACGCTGTACGCGTTTCCCGACGCGGCCACGCTGGAGCGCTGCCTGGGCGGCTACCCGCGCGTGAGGACGGTCCGCGCGCTGCCGCCGCGGCCGCGGCGCATGCTGCCGTCGGTGCGCGCGCACCCGTGGCTGGGCGGGCAGGGCGCGGTGACGGCCGACGACCCCGGGCCGATCACGCAGTACGTGGCGGTGGGGTGCGTCCTGTCGCCCATCCCCGACGCGCTCACCTTCCGCGAGATCTTCGGCCACACCGACTGGCCCAGCAGCGCCCGCGACGCCGATACGCTGCTGCAGCACATGCCGCGCATCCACCAGGCCGACCCCTTCCCCCTGCGCCCCGCCGGCACGCTGATCCAGGGCGCGGGCGACTCCATCCGCTGGGTGGCGTATCACGGCGGCGCCCTGTCCGTGCACGGTGACGCGGTGCTGGCCACCTACTGCCGCACCCGCCGCGAGGTGCAGCGCGTTCCCGACGCCGAGTTCCGCTACTACCAGAGCCGCGCCGAGCTCCCGCCCGCCGCCGTCCCCTGCCGCCGCAAGCCGCGGCGCGCCGCGGATGTGCCGGCACGTGGATCAGGGACGCCTCGATCCGCGCGACGAATCGCCACTCCGCACCTCACCCAACGCCCAGCGCCAGGGTGGCGCCGGCCAACGGCCGATCCCCCTCCCCCGGGCACCGGGTGATCCACCGCCGATGCCCCGCGCAGGTGGCTGATATGAGCAACCGCCGCGGCGCATCCTCGCGCCGCGGCGGCATCTTCCTCCCGTCGGGAGCCGTCCGACGTCAGTCCACCCGCCGGCGCGGCTCCTCCAGCCGGTCGTTCCCCGGATCTGCCCGGCGTTCCATCACGTAGGCCGTTCCATCTCCCGGCGCGAGCTCCTCATCCTCCTCGTGCTCGCCGTCGTCTTCGGCCTCTTCCTCGCTCTCCGGCTCCTTCTCGAAGAAGCGCAGGACGAAGGCGACGGCCAGGAGCGCGATCGCCGCGGCGACCAGCAAGTCGATCTCGCGCGCCATGCCGATCAGGAGGAGCACCGCCGCCACGGCGAAGAGCCGCACCTTCCACTGCAGGAAGCGGCCGGGGCCGCTCGCGCGGGTCTGCGTGAAGAACGACATCAGCCCTTCGCCCCCGCGTCGCGCTCCAGGAAGCGCGCCACGCCCGCCTTCATGTCGTCGGTCATGCGCGCCACCACGTTCACGTCGGCGCCGGCGCGGATCGCGGCGTCGAAGCTCATCCCGTCGCTGTTGTACAGCAGCCGCTTGCTGAGCTCCACCGCGCTGGCGCTGCGCCCCGCCAGATCGTCCAGCACCGCGGCCGCCTCGGCGTCGAACGCGACGTCAGCGAACACGTGGTTGACCAGGCCCAAGCGCTCCGCCTCGGCCGCGGTGATGGGGTTGCCGCGCACGATCAACTCGAACGCGCGCTTCTCGCCCAGGTTGCGGCGCAGGATCGCCATCACCATGGCCGGCACGAAGCCGATGCGCACCTCGGGGTAGCCGAGCTGCGCCGATTCCGCCGCGAGCACCATGTCGCAGGCGGTGGCCAGCCCGCAGCCGCCGGCCAGCGCGCGGCCGCGCACCAGCGCCACCACCGGCTTGCGCATCCGCCTTGGGAGCGAGAAGAGCTCGGCGAGCTCGTCCACGTCCTCCAGGTTCTCCATCGCGCCGGCGCCCGCGATCCGGCGCAGCGCCGACAGGTCGGCGCCCGAGCAGAAGTCCTTCCCCGCCCCCTCGATCGCCACCACGCGGACCTCCGGGTCCGCATCCGCCGCGCGCAACGCCGTCTTGAGCGCCGCGACCAGCCCGGCGTTGAGCGCGTTGCGCTTGTCGGGGCGGTTCAGCACCAGCCGCGCGACGGCGCCCTCGCGGCCCACCAGGAGCGGCTCGGCGGCGTCGCTCACGAGGCGGGCGCCGCCGCGCCGGCCAGGCGCGCGATCTCGTCGCTCACCTCCAGCTCCATCCGCAGCATGGCGGTGGAAAGCACCTTGCCCTGCGCGTCGGTCTTGAGCGAAACCGTGCCGCCGCCGCCCAGCGCGTTGTGCAGCAGGAAGTTGAGCGCCTCGAGGTTGGGCAGCTCGAAGCGCTCCACCGGCCCGAAGGCGATCCCCTCGAAGTGCGCCTTCACGCGCTCGGGGGTGAGCTGCTCCACCAGCACCGGGTAGAACTCGGGGCGCAGGGCGATCACGCCCACGTTGCCGGTGTCGCCCTTGTCGCCCGAGCGGGTGTGGGCCAGGTGCAGGAGCTGGATGCGAGGCATGTGGTTCCGTGGTAGACAGATGCGGTCGATTGCGATGCGGCGGAATATCGGCCCGGCGGCGCGAACCGCAAGGGCGGGCGGCGCGTTGCATGGATGCGGTCGCCGGGGCAAGACCTCCGCCGCCCTCACGACGCCTCGGGCGACCGGCGGCGCGGAGCCTTTCGACCGAACCTCTACTGCTTTCCCGCCAGCCGCGGCCACAGTGCCTGCAGCGTGGTCTTCGGCCCTTCGGCCACGTAGATGGTGTTGTCGCGCTCCTCGCGCACCCACCACGGGTTGTCGACCCAGCCATGGCGGGTGACGGTGGCGAAGAAGGGACGCAGATCCTCGTCGGGCTTGCCGATGGTGATCAGCACGCGGCCGGGGAGGCGGCCGGGGCCGAAGAACCAGTAGGTGCCCGCGTCGCTCACCGCCGGCGGCAGGCCATGGCGCGGGCCGTAGAAGTCGAGCGCGCCCGCCTGCCCGTAGTTGCCGGCGAAGATCACCGCCTGCGCGCGCTTCTCGGGGGGCAGGCTGTGGTACACGCGGGCCACCTGCGCCACCTCGTCCTCCCACGGCAGCATGTCGGCATAGTCCTGCGGCAGGCGCTCCATCTCCCCGCGGTTGTTGCGGTTGGCCACCTCCAGCCCGGGCGCCAGCTTGGTGTAGGCCGCCAACTGCACCGGCGGGAGGATGGGCAGGCCCAGCGGGAGGAGGAAGAGCCCGCCGGCCACCATCGCCGCCACCGCGCCCCACCGCAGCACCGGCCCGGCGAAGCGGACGCGCACCGCACCCAGCGCCGCCGCCCCCGCGCCGATCAGCGTGGGGTAGACCGGGCCGGCGTAGTAGTCCTTGCCGTGCAGCACCATCAGCAGCAGCACCGGCAGCACGCATGCCCATCCCACCACGCGAAACGCCCGCGCGCGGCCCACCAGCAGCGTCCACACCCCAGCCAGCGCCAGGAGGATGGCGGCGCCGTTCATCAGCGCCTGGCCCAGGAGGAAGCCGGCGTACTCCACGTGCGCCAGCTGGCTCTGCCGCAGCTCGGCCATCGAGGCGGTGACGGGAAAGCCGAGGCGCACCTGGCCCACCAGGCTGGGGCTGCCCACCGCCAGCGCGACCGCCGCCGCCGCCCACGGCCAGGGCGTGGCCAGCCACCAGCGGTGCTTGGTCAGCAGCATGGCCCCCAGCAGCCCAACGCCGAAGAAGAGGATGCTGAACTTGGTGAGCAGCCCCAGCCCGCAGGCCAGCCCCACGCCCAGCCACCAGCGCGGGTTCTTCGTGCGGCACAGGCGCAGCAGCGCGAACAGCGCCAGCGTCCACCAGAGCTGGTCGAACACCACGGGCTGGAAGAGGCTGGCCGAGCGCTGGAAGAGCACGCCGGTGATCACCCCCAGCGCCGCCGCCCCCTGCGCGAACCGCCCGCCGCCCACCTCGCGCGCCACCAGCGCCGCCATCACCACCAGCAGCGTTCCCGCCACCGCCGAGGCCAGACGGATGGACAGCAGCGAATCGCCGAAGGCCGCGCGCTGCGCCTGGGCCAGGATCGCGATCAGCGGCGGGAAGTCCATCCCCCACAGCCGCAGGTGCCGCCCCATGGCCAGGTACAGCAGCTCGTCGCGGTGCGCGCCGTAGGGCCCGAACGCGGCCGCTGCCAGGTGCAGCGCCAGCTTCACCGCCGCGAGCACGCTCACGATGCCCCACGCCATCGGCTGGCGCGCGGCGGGCTCGCCCACGGGGGTGGACGGCGAGGAAGCGAGCGGCTTTTCGGCGGATGCAGACGGCATGGAGTCGATGGGAATATGGTGCGCTGCAGGCAGGTCTCGGCCCGGGATGCACGTGCCCGTACGGCGGAAACAGCCGGTGAGATTCGCGGGACGTCTGCCTTCGGGAGGGGCGAACGAATCCGCGGAACCCGCATCCGGCACGGATGCCGCGACCCACGCCGGTCCGATCGGCGACCCGGACTTTGTCGCATCCGTTGCCAACGTTGCGCCACGCGACAAAATTACGCCATCCGTGACGGCCGCGCGCCCTCCCGCGGCGCCGGCGGCTCCCCGCCCCTTCCGAGACACCCGCCCAACCAGACAGACGACATGACTCCGATCCGGAAGCTGCTGGCCCCGGCGCTCGCGCTGGGCGCCATGCTCGCGCACGGCGCCCATGCGCAGACCACGCTCCCCCTCTCGTTCGAGGTGCGCGGCGGCGTGGCCTTCCCCACCGGCGACTTCGCGGACGGCGCCTCCACCGGCTGGACCGTGGACGGCACCGTTCGCTACACCGTTCAGCCCACCCTGGAGCTGTACGCCGGCTACCAGCACGCCTCGTTCGAGGTGGACGACAGCCAGGACCTCGAAGGCGTGGACGTGGGGATCGCCGACGACGGAGCGCGGGCCGGCGCGCGCCTGCTGATGGGCGGCGTGGGCGCGGTTCGGCCCTGGGTGGAGGCCGGGCTGATCTACAACCGCACCTCGGTGTCGGGGAGCGACGGCGAGACCTCGGTCACCTTCGACTCCGACTGGGGGCTGGGCTTCGAGGCCGGCGCCGGCTTCACGCTCGACCTGTCGCCGCAGGTGGCGCTCACCCCCGGCGTGCGCTACCGCCAGCACTCCACCCACTTCGACCTGGCCGACGTGGGCGAGGGCGACCTGGACGCCTCGTACGTAGCGGTGGACATGGGGATCAACTTCCACTTCTGATCCGCGAGCGCCGCAACGTCGAAAGGGCCGCTTCCCCAAGTGGGAGGCGGCCCTTCGCGTTCCGGTCATGCGCCGCCGGGGCGTCAGGCCACGCCGGGCTCGGCCACCGCCACCGCGTTGCAGCTCGAGGCGCCCGCGCACGTGATCACCCACGAGGGGATGCAGCCGCACACCTGGTTGGGGTCGCAGGTGCTCTCGTCGGTGCGCGGGCAGGGCTCGGCGCCCACCGCGCCGCGGCCCAGCACGGTGCCGCGCGGGCCTGCATCCTGGCCAGTGGCGAACGACTCCACCGCCAGCTCGTCCACGTTCAACCGCAGCTTGTTCATGGGAATCAGCCGTTGTGGGGAGGATTGACGAGTGAACCGCGCGCGGCGCTTCAACTCGTGGTACAGGGCCGCGACATGCAGACCAGCTCCAGCGGGATGCAGGGGTGGTCGGAGGCCAGGAAGCAGGCCGCGATGCACTGCGGGGCGCCGGCGAACGTGCTGGCGCCCCGCCGTGGAAGGTCAGCCGCCGAGGCCCGCGCGGCAGAAGTACGTGGGCCCGCAGGTGGTGGGATCACTGATGCAGCCGATGTCGATGGAGCGGCACGGATACTTGCTCCACGCCAGCTCGTTCGCGTTCACGGCTCCCTCGCCCTGCTCGGCCCGCGTCTCGAACGACAGCACGTCCAGCGTCTCCACGTCCAGCTTCAGCTTGCGCATGGGTTCACTCCCTGGTGAAGGATCCGTGTCCCGCGCGGCGCCCGCGGAAGAGAGACCGCGGCGCGGCGGCGGAACCGTGCGGCCGCCCCGGCCGCAAGCGTGGCAGCAGCGAGGGCGGCGTTCGAAGCGTTACCAGGCGCAGACGATCTCGCTCGGCTGGCACCCGGAGCACCCCGAGGGATCGCTGATGCAGCCGATGTCGATCGACTCGCACGGGTACTTGCTGGGGTCCACGCAGAGCTCGAACTCCGATTCCGCGCACCCGTTGCACCGCGTGGGGTCGCTGATGCAGCCGATGTCGATCGACTCGCAGGGATACTTGCTGAACCCGCCGTAGTGCGCGTTTACCGTCCCCCGGTGCGCCGGGCGGGAATGGGTCTCGAACGATTCCACCTGCAGCGCGCTGACGTCGAGCGCGAGCTTGCGCATGAGGAGCTCCTCTGGCTCGGGATTGGGGTTCCCGTGGGTTCGGGCGGCACCTCCGCCGGGTCAGCCATTCTAATCACGCCACACAATTCAGACAACCGGAGAAGACGGAGGAGCCGTGTGTCGCCATTTTGAATTCTCCCGCACCTCGCGGATGCAAGCCGACGAATGGATTGCGCCGCAAGACTATTCGATCTCCACGCGCGAAGACCCAACCGTCCGAACCGCCGAACACTGCGGAGTGATTCAGCACTCGGTCGATCGTTGCCGACATCGCTGAAGAACAGTCGCTGAAGAACAGAAGGATGACGGCGGGATCTCACGCAGAGTCAGCGGAGTCAGCGGAGAAAACCGCTGTTCTCTGCTGACCCTGCTGACTCTGCGTGAGCCAGATCTGTTGCTGGATTCAGCCTTGCGAGGATGCGGAAGACGCAACCCGGATCCGCGCCCCGGCCCACGCCCTGAACGCTCGAATGCGCCCGGCGGGGACGCCGAACGCACTCTCGCACTCTCGCACTCTCGCACTCTCGCACTCTCGTACTCTCGTACTCTCGTACTTCCCCGAACGTCACGCGTGATAGTTCGGCGCCTCGCGCGTGATGGTCACGTCGTGCGGGTGCGACTCGCGCAGGCCGCCGCCGGTGATGCGCATGAACTGCGGCGCGGTGCGCAGCTCCTCCATGTCGGCGCAGCCCAGGTAGCCCATCCCGCTGCGCAGGCCGCCCACCAGCTGGTAGATGGTGTCGGCCGCGGCGCCCTTGTAGGGCACGCGCCCCTCGATCCCCTCGGGCACGAACTTGCGCCCGTCGGCGCCGGTGGGGTCCTGGAAGTAGCGGTCGGCGCTCCCCTCGGCCATGGCGCCCAGGCTTCCCATCCCCCGGATGGTCTTGAAGCGCCGGCCCTCCAGCAGGAAGCTCTCGCCCGGGCTTTCCTCGGTGCCCGCCAGCATGCTCCCCATCATCACGCTGTGGGCGCCGGCGGCCAGCGCCTTCACCACGTCGCCGCTGTACTTGATGCCGCCGTCGGCGATGATGGGCACCTCGCCCGCCGCGCCTTCCACCGCGTCGAACACGGCGGTGAGCTGCGGCACGCCGATCCCCGTGACCACGCGGGTGGTGCAGATGCTCCCCGGGCCCACGCCCACCTTCACCGCGTCCACCCCGCGCTCCACCAGCGCCGCGGCGCCGTCCCTGGTGGCCACGTTGCCGGCGATCAGCTGCACGTCGGGAAGCGCCTTGCGGATGCGCTCCACGGCGTCCAGCACGCCCTCGCTGTGGCCGTGCGCGGTGTCGATCACCAGCACGTCCACGCCCGCCTCCACCAGCGCGCGGGCGCGCTCCAGGTCGCGCTGCGGGTGCGCGCCGATGGCCGCGCCCACGCGCAGGCGGCCGCGCTCGTCCTTGCAGGCGTTGGGGAACTGCGCGCGCTTGCGCACGTCCTTCACCGTGATCAGCCCGCGCAGGATGCCGTTCTCGTCCACCACGGGCAGCTTCTCGATGCGCCGGGCGTGCAGCAGCTTCACCGCGTCCTCCAGCGAGGTGCCCACGGGCGCGGTCACCAGCCGGTCGCCGCCTGTCATCAGCTCGCGGATGGGACGGTCGAGGTCGGTCTCGAACTGCACGTCGCGGTTGGTGACGATGCCGATCAGCCGGTGGTTCTCGTCCACCACCGGGGCGCCGCTCACCCCGTAGGCCTCCATCTTGGCCAGCAGGTGCCGCAGCGTGGCGTCGGGGCGGGTGTGGAACGGGTCGGTGATCATCCCGCTCTCCGAGCGCTTCACCCGGTCCACCTCCTTGGCCTGGCGCTCCACCGTCATGTTCTTGTGGATGATGCCGATGCCGCCCTCGCGCGCGATGGTGATGGCCATGCGGCTCTCGGTCACCGTGTCCATCGCCGCCGAGACCAGCGGGATGGCCAGGTCGATCTTACGCGTGAGGCGGGTGCCCACGCGCGTGTCGGCCGGGTGCACCGGCGAGCGGCGCGGCACCAGCAGCACGTCGTCGAAGGTGAGCCCCTCGCCCACGAAACGGCCGGCCTGACTGTCGGGACGGTTCATCGTGCCTCCTGTATGCGCGACACCCGCCGGTCTCGGCATCCCGTGAGGGAGGAGACGGCGGGCGTTCGGATCGGTAGAATCTGGTGTTCCATGGGGAAATCTAGCCGGTTTCCCGTTCGGGTGTCAACGGCGTGTCTCGTCTGCAGAATTCCACGCTCCGCAAGGGCGGCAGACGAACGAAACGGTATCCGCCGGCCGGCGCGCGTCGTAGCTTCCGCGGCACGTGCGATCCGCCTTCACCTGGTTCGGAGGGCGTGCCCGACCCCGCGGCCTCCGGTTTGCCAGACGCGGGACGGCGGACGGCATCCCACACGGACGATTCGGAGCGCGGGCGGCACGGAAGCGCGCCCGCACCTCATCGAAAGCGGAAATGAGCCCCACGAACATCCCGGACGACGACGACCAGACCCTGCTGCGGCCGCCGCAGGACCGCGCCGCGCCCGGCGCCGACGAAGACCGCACCGTCCTCCGCCCGCTGCCCGAAGCCACTCCGCCGTCTGCGATGGACGACGACGACCGCACGGTGCTGATGCCGCTGGGTGCGTCGCCCTCGCCCTCAACTCACCGTCCGGCCGGCCCCGACGGCGACGTGGAGGATCGGACGGTGCTGAGGGTCTCGGCCGATCCGGTCCCGCACACCGACGGGGGCGACACCACGGTGCGGGCGCCGTCACCGGGATCCGCCACGCCCGGCGCGCCCGCCGCGGGCGAGGGTGTGGAGGCGAAGGCGGAGGCCGGCGACACGCAGTCGCCGCTGGAGGGCGGCGCGCCGGGGGCCATGGCGACGGGCGCCGCCGGGGCCAAGGGTGCCGGGTTCGCCGGCAAGCTCAAGCGGCTGGGGAGCGAGTCGCTGATCTACGGGCTGAGCTCGGTGTTCGGGCGCTTCCTGAGCTACGCGCTGCAGTTCCTGTACGTGGGCTATTTCGATCCCGCCCAGAACGGCGTGCAGAGCGCCGTCTACACTTACGCGCCCATCCTCTCCATCGTGTTCCTGTGGGGGATGGACGTCGCCTACATGCGCAGCGCCGCGTCGGCGAAGGACAAGGGGCTGGAGGAGCAGCAGCGCGCCTTCAGCATGTCGTTCGCCATCGTGGCGCTCCTGGGCGCGGTGGCGGTGCTGGTTGGGTTCGCGGCGGCGCCCTGGCTGGCCGGCGCGCTCAACCTCCCGCGCGACGGGACGCTCTACCTGCTGGGGATCATCTACACCGACGCGCTGATCGCCGTGCCCTACGCGCACCTGCGCATGACGGGGCGGGCCAAGCGCTACGCCGTGCTGCGACTGCTGTTCGTGGGCGTGAGCGTGGCGCTGAACGTGGCGCTGATCGTGGTGCTGCACTGGGGGATCAACGCGATCTTCCTGTCCAACCTGCTGGCCAACCTGATCGTGCTGGCGCTGTTCACCGGCGAGATCGCGCGGCTGTTCCGCCCCCGCCTGCTGCGCGGGGCGAAGTGGGGGCCGCTGTGGGCCTACGCGCTTCCCATCATGCCGGCCATGTTCGCCGTGATGATCGTGGAGAACGGCGACCGGCTGGTGCTCAACTGGCTCCCCGAGAGCGTGGCGCGCCAGGTGTACGGCAGCAGCACCAAGGAAGTGCTGGGCATCTACAACTTCAACTACAAGCTGGGCGTGGCCATGCTGCTGATCGCCCAGATGTTCCGCATGGCGTGGACGCCGTTCAGCCTTCAGCACGGCCGCGACCCCGAGGCGCCACGGCTGTTCTCGCGCGTGATGACGTCGGTGATGCTGGTGTGCGCGGTGGCGTTCCTGGGGCTGGCGCTGCTGGTGCCGTCGCTGGCCGCCATCCCGGCCATCCGCGCCTGGCCCGAGTCGCCCAGCTACTGGCGGGGGCTGGCCATCATGCCGGTGATCCTGCTGGGCTACACCTTCAGCGCCATGTACGCGGTGGTCACCGCGGGGCTCTACATCGAAAAGCGCACGGGCGTGCTGCCGTGGATCGCGGGGGCGGGCGCGGCCATCAACATCGCCATCTGCCTGGTGGCCGTGCGGCACTCGATGGTGGCGGTGGCGTGGGCCACGCCGGCCAGCTACGCGCTGATGGCGGCGCTGGGCGCGTGGCAGAGCAACAAGGTGTATCCCGTCCCCTTCGAATGGATGCGGCTGGTGCACCTGGGCGCCATCGTGGCCGCCGTCTTCTTCGCCGACCAGTGGCTGGCGCACCACGGCTGGGCCGCCACCGCCCCCAGCACGATCGCCGCCAAGCTCGCGCTGCTCCTCGCCTTCCCCGCCCTGCTCTTCGCCACGCGCTTCCTGCGCCCCGGCGAGCTGAGCGCGATGAAGCGGATGGTGCGGCGGTAGCGCGGTCGCGACGGAAGAGGAGGATCCGGGTGGCGGCGAGGATCGGCGTCCAGTCGCGAAAGGATGGGCGATCGGATCTCCGCCGGGGAGGTTTGGACGAGGCGATTGAAATCGCGGCAACGACGGCCCGAAGTCCGCTTCGCGGACTCCCTGGACGGCATCTCTGCGAACGGGCCGAGATCTCCGCAGATCCGGGGACGCAGCCGCCGGGATCCTCCGCCGGTTGAAACCGGCGGCTGGAACTTCGGGAAGTCCCGCCTTCGCGGACGGCGGGGCGTTCATCGGGGCGGTTGTCCACCACCCGGCGCACTGATCCCGACGCGCGGAACACCGCCCGCAGGCCGCGCAGACCAGCCCCTCCCCCAGGCTGTTTTGGGGGAGGGGCGGCGCGGGCGAAGCCTCGCGCGGGGTGGGGGCCCCCGCGGTGCCGGCGAAACGCACCACCGCCATCGCCACCCTCCTCTCGACGAGGGCGCCCGGATCCCGTCCGCCGCGGCAGCCCACCAGGGGGCGTTGACTCCGGCGACATTTCGTACTCGTTGACGCCGTCGTCGGGCTTCCGGTAGCTTTGGACACCGCTTCCACACCTGACATCCGCCCCGAACCGAGGCGCGCTTGAGGACGGTTGACGAGATCGTGATGCGCGGCTCGCCGGAGCGCTGCTTCCAGTTCGGCGCCGACGTGGAGCGCTGGCCCGAGTGGCTGCCGCACTACCGCTGGGTCCGCTTCCCGCGCAAGGACGGCTTCGGCACCGGGCTGGTGGAGATGGCCGCGCGGCGCTGGTTCGGCCCCCTCCCCTGGCCCGTGTGGTGGGTGTCGGAGATGACGGTGGACGCGTCGCGCCCCGCCGTCCTCTACCGCCACGTGCAGGGGATCACCACGGGGATGGACGTGGAGTGGACCTTCGAGGGCCGCGGCGACGGCACCACCTTCGTCCGCATCGTGCACGAGTGGGCGAGCGGGCCTCGCTGGCCGCTCCCCGGCTTCCTGCGCAGGTGGATCGGCAGCGCGGTGATCGGCCCGGTGTTCATCCACCACGTGGCCTCGCGCACCCTGGCCGGCATCAAACGCGCGGTGGAAGCGAACGCGTAGATCTGGCGAAGGCTGGCAGCTCCCGCCCTCGGTCTGTCAACGGGGATCGATGGACTCGGCCGATGATCGGCGGACGGGCGGGCGCGGGAGTGGGGCACGATCGGAGCGCCGGGCGGAACGCCTGCGACGGCGCGCAAGAACTGCTTGCCGCACCTAAACTTGCATCCGGTGTAGCAGGGGGCTGGGGCTGGAGAGTCATCGGAACGATTGGCACGGGCGGCCGCGGGCGGCACCCGCGCCGGAGCGTCTATCTCATCGTGAATCACCGCGGCACACCTGCATGACCGAAAGCAACGGCAACGGACGGCCCGGCAAGCGCCGCGTGGTGATCACGGGGATCGGCGCCATCACGCCCATCGGCACGGGGGTGGAGGGGCTGTGGGAGGGGCTGCGGCGCCGCGAGAGCGCCGTGCAGAAGATCGACCGCTTCGACCCGTCGCCGTTCCGCACCCACATCGCCGCCCAGGTCAACGACTTCGACCCGGCCGACTACATGGACCGCCAGCGGGTGAAGCGCACCGAGCGCTACGCCCAGTTCTCCATCGCCGCCAGCCGGCAGGCGCTGGAAGACGCCCGCATCGACCCCCAGGGCGAAGACCCCGAGCGGGTGGGGGTGATGATGGGGAGCGCGCTGGGCGGGGTGGGCTACGGCGAGGGGCAGTTCACCAGCTACCTGCAGCACGGCGTGCGCGGGGTCGACCCGCTGCTGGCCTTGGCGGTGTTCAACGGCGCGGCCAGCTGCAACGTGGCCATCGAGTTCGGCTTCTGCGGCCCCAACAGCACCAACGGGATGAGCTGCGCCTCGGGCGCCATCGCCGTGGGCGACGGCTGGCGCGCCATCCGCGACGGCGACGCCGACGTGATCCTGGCGGGCGGCATCGAGGCGCCGCTGGCCCCGCTCTGCTACGGGGCCTTCGCCATCATCCGCGCCATGAGCACCCGCAACGACGACCCGCAACGCGCCTCGCGGCCCTTCGACCGCGAGCGCGACGGCTTCGTGATGGGCGAGGCCGCGTGCGTGCTGGTGCTGGAGGAGTATGAGCGGGCGAAGGCGCGCGGGGCGACCATCTACGCCGAGCTGCTGGGCTACGGCACCAGCAACGACGCGCACCACATGACCGCGCCGCGCCCCGACGGCAGCCAGGCGCAGCGCGCCATGCGCGACGCGCTGCGCACCGGCGGGCTGGAGGCGGGGCAGATCGACTACGTCAACGCCCACGCGTCGAGCACGCCGCTCAACGACAGCACCGAGAGCCGCGCCATCCGCGCGGTGATGGGCGAGCACGCCGACAGCGTGGTGGTGAGCGGCACCAAGGGCTACCACGCGCACTGCCTGGGCGCCACCGGCGCGGTGGAGGCGGCCATCACCGCGCTGGCCATCCAGCGCGGGTGGGTTCCGCCCACCCTCAACCTCGAGGAGCCGGGCGACGAATGCGACCTTCGCTACGTGACCGGCGAGGGCGAGGCCCGAAACGTGCGGTTCGCAATCTCGAACTCGTTCGGCTTCGGGGGGATCAACGCCGCGCTCACCTTCGGCGCGGTGAACGGGGCGCCGGCGGCGCACCCGAACGGCGGCGATTCGGCCGGGTTGGCCGATTGAGCGGCCGGTCCGTGAACGTACACGCAACTTCCGCAACCACAACCGGTTGTGGTGCCTGCAACCCCGCGGCGCGTCCACTTGGGGCGCACGTGGAAATTGACTTCCGCTCTTGACCGGGTTAGCTTTGCCGGCTATGGGGATTTCCGGAAGAACTGTATAGCCCACGCAGGAGCAGCGAGCCCTCGAACACCACCGAGGCTCGCTGCTCTTGTTCTTTCTGAAAGGGACGATCCGACATGTTCTTGAGCTCACGGGCGCTCGACTCGTTCGACCAGTATCTGCACGACGTTGAGAAATACCCGCTGATCGAGGATCCCGCTGAAGAACGTGCTCTCGCGCACCGCGCGCGCGCAGGAGACAAGGAGGCCGCGGAGCGGCTGGTGACGGCGAACCTGCGTTTCGTCATCAGCTACGTGAAGAAGTACCAGGGCCGCGGGCTTGGCCTGGCCGAGCTGGTGTGCATCGGGAACGAGGGGCTGCTCAAGGCGGTCAAGAAGTTCGATCCCGACAAGGGGGTGAAGTTCATCTCCTACGCCGTGTGGTGGATCCGCCAGACGGTGCTGCAGGCGCTGGCCGAGCAGACGCGCTCCGTGCGCATCCCGCTCAACCAGAACTCGAACCTGGTCCGCCTGAGCCGCGTGGACACGGCGCTCACCCAGACGCTGGGCCGTTCGCCCACCGACGAGGAGATCGCCAACGAGATGGGCGAGCCGGTGGACACCATCCGCGCGCTGCGCCGGGTGGCCGCCAGCGAGCTGAGCCTGGACGCCCCGCTCGACCGCGGCGACCGCGACAGCGCCTCCTTCGGCGAGCGTTTCGCGGGCAGCGAGGCGGTGGAGATCGAGGAAGAGGTGGAGAGCCAGGCTCGCCGCGAGTTCCTCGAGAAGATGTTCGAGAAGTACCTGACCGAGCGCGAGCGCAAGATCCTCTACCTCTACTACGGGCTGGACGAGGGCGAGGAGCGCACGCTGGAGGAGATCGGCAGCATGCTGGGCGTGACCCGCGAGCGCATCCGCCAGATCCGCAACCGGGCGTTCGAGAAGCTGCGCGAGAGCCCCGACGGGGCGGCGCTGGAAGGGTTCTGGGCGATCTCCTGATCGGCCCGCTCCCCTGACGGCAAGTGGGGCGGAGAGACCTTCGGGTCTCTCCGCCCCTTTTCGCGCCCGGCGGTGCCGCCGACGGCCGCAGCGCTACGAGTTGTGGACCGGGTAGCGCAGGTGGGTCACGCCCACGCCCTGGATCACCGTCGGGTTGCCGAGCGCGGCCGGCGTGCCCGCGAGCCGGTCGAAGAGCCGCACCCCGGAGCCCAGGAGGACCGCCGCGACATCGACCTGGATCTCGTCGAGCAGGCCGGCATTCAGCAACTGCTGGATGGTGTCGGCGCCGTGGACCGCGACGGACTTGCCGGCGGCGGCGGCCCTGGCCTGGCTCACGGCGCTTTCGATGCCGTCGGTCACGAAGTGCACCGTGGAGCCGGGCCGCGGCCAGCCGGCGGGGACCTGGTGGGTAACCACGAAGGCGGGTCCCCAGGCGTGATTTCCGCCCCAGCCGTCGGCAACCTCGAAGGTGCGCCGTCCGGTGAGCACGGCACCCAGCTCGGACCAGAGACTGCGAAGGTGCGCAGCGCTCGGCGCCGACACCTTGAAGGTCATGGGGTCGGCCCCGCCGGTGTTGAATTCGACGTTGCCCGAGGTGAAGTACCAGTCGAACACCTCGGCCACGCCATCGTTGGCGTCGGCGACGAAGCCGTCGAGCGACATGGACATGAGTGCGACGACCTTGGACATGCGATCTTCCTTTCGAGGGGTGGAGACTGCCTTCAGAGGATTCGCGCGCCGTCCTCCCCGATCGTCCGGACGGGGGCGTCACGGCGCACGACCTTGAGGTCGCCGGCGGCTGGCTGTTCGTAGTGCGCGAGAACCGATGGCCGCGCAATCCCGCCCGGGTGCACGGCCGAACCCGCTTCCATCCAGATACTTCCCCGCCATCCGGCGGTCAAGCACCCGTCAACCCATACGGATGCAGTCCGATGTGGTGTGACGGGGAGCGTCAGAAGAGCTGTTTCGTGGCTGAACCCCCGTGTCTGCAACCGGATCGAGATGCAGCGATGTAAACTGTATCTTCATTCCCTGCAAAGGGTTGCGGCGGGTTGGCTGGCGCTTATGTTTGCATGACGCAGGGGCGCTGTTTGTGTTTTCGAATGTACCTGGCGCAGCCGTTACGGCCCCAACGGACGCGCCGGACAGTTTGGAGATGGAACCATGAAGAAGCTTGCGCTCAAGGTCGAGGAGCTGGCGATCAGCACCTTCGAGACCGCCGCCGTCGAGATGAAGGCCGGCACCGTGGAGGCGTTCGCCGCCCTCGGCGCCACCAAGAACCAGTACACCTGCGACCCGCTCGTGGGCACCTGTTTCGGCTACACCTGCGCCGGCGCGGGCTGCTGAGCCGCTCGACGGGCTGAGCCATGGCGGGCGCCGGAGAGCATTCTCCGGCGCCCGCTCTTCGTTCGGCGCTGGACCGCTGTTCCGCCGCCTCGCTCCGCGTCGTAAGTTCTCGTGCGAGCGCGCTCCCTGCGGACTCCGTCTCTGGACCTGCAGCAGCGATGGCGCGAATTCCGCCGTCCCGGCCTGCACGCTGGCATCGTCCAGGCGTGCCGCTACCGGTACGGACCGATCCCCGACGACCCAGACCATGACCGACACCCTCGCACATCCGCGCGCCGCCCACGCGGCCGAGCCAGCATTCACCGAGCGCATCCGCGCCAGCTTCCCCGTGTTCGAGCGGCGGATCGCCGGCAAGCCGATCGCCTTCTTCGACGGGCCGGGCGGCAGCCAGGTGCCGCGGCAGGTGGCGCAGGCGGTGGCCGACTACCTCACGCTGCACAACGCCAACACCCACGGCCGCTTCCCCACCAGCGAGGAGACGGACGAGATCCTGTCGCACGCGCGGCAGGCAGCGGCCGATTTCGTCAACGGCGACGCGGGCGAGATCGTCTTCGGCAACAACATGACCACGGTCACCTTCCACCTTTCACGCTCCCTGGGCCGCCTGTGGGGCCCGGGCGACGAGGTGATCGTGACCGAGCTGGACCACCAGGCCAACGTTGCGCCGTGGAAGCGTATGGCGGCCGACAACGGGATGACCGTCCGCATCGCGCCCTTCGACCGCGACACGCTGCAGCTCGACTACGCCGCGCTGGAGGCGCTGGTGAACGAGCGGACGCGGCTGGTGGCGATCGGCGCGGCGTCCAACGCGCTGGGTACGGTCAACGACGTGCGGCGCGTGACGGACGCGGCCCGCGCGGTGGGCGCCCTCAGCTTCGTGGACGCCGTGCACTTCGCACCCCACTTCCTCCCCGACGTGCGCCAGCTGGGGTGCGACTTCCTGGCCTGCTCCAGCTACAAGTTCTTCGGCCCGCACGCGGGGATCCTGTGGGGCCGGCGCGAGCTGCTGGAGCGGCTGGAGCCGTACAAGGTGCCGCCCGCCAGCAACGAGGCGCCCGAGCGCTGGGAGACGGGCACGCAGAACCACGAGGCGATCGCCGGCATCGGCGCCGCCATCGACTGGATCGCCGGCATCGCCGATGGATATGGCACGAGCGGTGGAGACGGCGGACGGCGTGACGCGCTGCGCCGCTCCTACGAGGCGATGCACGCGCACGAGTCGGCGCTCTTCCAGCAGCTGGAGGACGGGCTCCGCGCCATTGCCGGCGTGCGCTTCTTCGGCGTGGCGCGCGGCCAGCCGCGCACGCCCACCTGCGCGTTCGTCGTGGACGGATCCACGCCGGACGAGGTGGCGCGGCGGCTGGGCGAGGAGGGCGTGTTCGTGTGGAACGGTGACTTCTACGCCACCACCGTCTGCGAGGCGCTGGGGGTGTCGGACTGCGGCGGCCTGATCCGCGCGGGAATCGCGCCGTATTCGACGGACGACGACGTGCGGCGGCTGGTCGACGGCGTGGCCAGGATCGCCCGCGGCGCGTAGACCAGTCGACGCGTCATTCGGAGACGGAACGAGGGCCGGCGTCGGGGGACGCTGGCCCCTCGTTCGCTTTCATGCGAATTTTCACCACTCGGCGCGCCTTCCAGCGTTTCCAAAAGAACGGCCTCTCACAGAGGACGCAGAGGACACGGAGGGTGGTTCTCCGGGCTCTCCGTGACCTCCGTGAGCGATTCGTCGTTCACCATCCCCGCGCGAGCGGACCGACACCTCACGCCAGACGCATCACCGACCCAGCGCGGCCAGACGCTGCCGGGCGCGGGCGACCAGCGGCTGCGACTGCGGGTCGGCGCCGCCCCAGAGCGCGATGAACTGCCGGTAGTGCCGCGCTGCGTCGGCGCGGTGGCCCAGGCGATCGTGGACCTGGGCCTGCGCCAGGTGCGAGGGCGCCAGCCAGGCCAGCCCGGCGCCCAGGTCCTCGTCCACGGTGGCGTACCACTCCAGCGCGGCGGCGTCCTGCCCGGTGGCGCGGAGAAGGTCGGCGCGCAGCATCCGCTCGGGAGTGTGGCCGTAGGGCTCGAAGCTGGAGAACTGCGGCAGCGTGCGCTCCGGCCATCCGGCCTCGAGCAACGCCCTGGCCCCCGCGGCGTCGCCGCCGGCCAGCGCCATCCGCGCGCGCAGCAGGTGCGCCTGGTAGCGGATCAGCTCCTCCTCGTGCGGCGTGGCCCCGCGCGACGCCTCGAGCGCCTGCGCCGCGCGCTCGGCGACCCGGCGGTCGCCCGCGCGCACCGCCAGCGCGCCCTGGAGGTACTGGCGGCAGAGCGAGGGGCAGTAGCGGCGCGCGTTGCTCACGGGGTCGGCCACGGTGTCGGGCGCGGGGACCAGCGTTTCGTCCAGCGCGCGGCGCACCGCGGCCAGCTCGGCGGGCGGCATCGGCCACGCGGTGAGCAGCGCCAGCGAGGCGCGCACCTGTGCGGCATAGGCCGGCTCCTGCACGGCAGCGGCATCCAGCTCCTTCGCCGCCAGGCGCCACTTTCCCCGCGCGGCCGCCATGTTGGCCGCCAGCGTGTGCCCCACCACGTGCGAGCGCGTGGAGCGGGCCGGGTCCAGCAAGATCGCGGCGCCGGCCTCGCCCGCGGCGGGGTTTCCGGTGAAGATGGCGGCGCGCCAGGCGGTGAACCACACGGCGTCGTAGTCCAGCCCGCGCATCCGCTGGGCCACCTTGTCCACCTGCTTCCGATCGCCCGATCCGAAGGCGCGCAGCGACAGCAGCTCCAGCGCGCGGGCGTGCGCGGGCTGATCGCCCACCACCTGGGCCACGAGCGAGTCGCGCGCCCCTCCCCGCCCCTCCACCGCCGCGATGCGCGCGAGGTGGATGCGCGCGCTCTCGTTGCCGGGGTCCAGCGCCAGCGCCCGCTCGAACGGGCCGCGCGCGCGGGTGAGCGGCACGCCCAGCCACACGCCGCGGTGGAACAGCACCTCGCCCAGCTCGTGCCACACCTCCACGTCGGCGGGGTCGTCGCCCAGCGCGTGGCGGTACAGCCGCTCGGCCTGGCGCGCCGAGCCGTTCCAGTAGGCGTTGCGCGCGTCCAGCAGGAGGCGGTCGTGCGGGGCCAGGCGGGCGCGGAAGCGCAGCGCCTGCGCCACCACCTCGGCCGGGGTGCGCGAGCCCACCGCGTGCCCCGACCAGTCCATCGCGGTGCTGAGGCGATAGAGCGCCAGGGCGAAGGTGCTGTCCTGCCCGGCCGCCTCCGAGAACGCCTCCACCGCCAGCGCCACCTTCCCCTGCCGGAACCACTGCTCGCCGGTGAGATACGACCGCAGCGCCGGGAGCGAGGTGGTGGTGAGCGCCGCCGTGCGCGCCAGCTGCTGCCCCGGCGCCGACTGGCCGCCCGCCAGCAGCGCCATGGCCACCCGGTCCACCAGGCCGAACACCTCGCGCTCGTCGGCCGTGGCGGCCTGCGCGGTGGAGCGCAGCTCGCCGTCCACGCCGTAGAGCGAGGCGGTCACCTGCAGGTGCCCCCCCGCCTCCACCACGTCGCCCACCACCAGCGACCCCGCGCCGAAGTGGCGGGCCGCGGCCACGCCGTCGGCCAGGTCGCCCGGCTCCAGACCCTGGCGCCGCGCGTAGCCCAGCAGCGCCACCGGGTCCACCGTGTGAAGCGCCCCGGCGCCGTCCAGGCGGGTGGAAAGGAGGTCCACCAGCCCCTCGCTCAGGTACCCCGCCTGCGGCGCCCCGCGCACGCGGAACGGCAGCACCGCCACCCGCGCCGCGGGAAGCGCCACCGCCCGCCGCTCCTTCACCCGCCACACCGCGCCGGCGGCCAGCAGCCCCGCCACCAGCACCGCCGCCACCCACCTCCAGCGCCGCTTCCCCGCCCCGCGCCGTCCGCCTGGCCCGCGTCCATCCGCCGACACCGGCACGTCCCCGGCAGCGGCGGGATCCGCGACGGCGACGGGCGACGGGCGATCGACTGCTCCGGATCCCGAAACGGCGGCGGCGTGGACGACGGGCGCGGCAACGGATGACGAAGCCACGTCCGACGCTCCATCCACATCCCCCGCTCCTCCGTCGTCAACCGTCGCCGTGGCGGACTCGGGCGAGACCGCCGGCGCCTCCCTGGGCCGCCGCGCGGGGGCCGCCGACTGGGCGCGGCGGCGGACGGCGTCGGCCAGCTCGCGGGTGCGGGGGAGCGGCTCGTCGCCGTCGCCGCGCAGCGCGCGCGCGAACTCGTCGTAGGCGCGGATGGCGGCGTCGCCGTCGCCGGTGGCGTCCAGGAGGAGGAGCAGCCGCTGCAGCATCCCCTCGTCGTGCGGGGCGACCTCGGCACCGCGCCGCGCCCAGCGCAGGGCGCCCTCCAGGTCGTCGGCGGCGTCGGCGGCGTCGGCCAGGCGGGCGGCGGCCTCCAGCGCGCGCCGGGCCAGCCGCGCCCGCTCGGCGCCCAGCCAGCGCTCCCACTCGTCCTCGCCCGACAGGTGGAAGCCGGGGAGGAGCTCGCCGCCGTACAGCGCCAGCGCGTCGGCGGGGCGCCCCTCGTCCAGCGCGCGGTCGAACTCGGCGGCGTCGCACCACAGCGTGCCGGGCGCGATTCCCACGCCCTGCTCGCCCGAGCCCGTGAGCACGTCGGCGCCCAGCGACTTGCGCAGCGAGTGCAGCGCCAGGCGCAGGGCCCCGCGCCCGCGCTCCAGGTCCGAATCGGGCCAGAAGCAGGCGAGCAGCAGGTCGCGCCGCTGCGGGCCCCGGGGCCGCGCCAGCGCCAGGTACACCAGCAGCGCCAGGCGCTTGGGCTGCGAGATCAGCGCGCGCGGCGCCGGGTCGCCCGGGCGGTCGAGGTCGATGGTGCCCAGAACGCGCAGGTGGAGCATGCCGGAGAGTGCGTCGGGGCGAGGGAACCGCGGGGTGGGTAAGAACGGAAAAGCTAGGGAACACTGGAGATGCGGGCAAGGGAGCGCGGGCGGGAAACGCCGGGCTAACGCGTGCGAAACGGGCGCACGCGAGATTGGCTGCGTTCACGGGCGGCGCGGTTCGCCGCCGCCACCCGCACCCGTTCACCGGAGACCCGGCCCATGCGCCACGCGAAGACGATCGGGGGAGCCGCGCTCCTCCTGGCCGCGGCAGCCGCGAGGCCGGCGGGCGCGCAGGGGATGGAGAACGCCGCCCTGGCCGCCTCCGCCGCGCTGAAGGCAGAGCACATCCGGGGGATGCACGCGGTGGGCGAGCCGTTCACCGGCGTGCTCGCCTCGTCGGCCAGCGCGCGGCGGCGGGTGCCGCTGCAGGCCGGGCACAGCTACGCGCTGGCCGGGAGCTGCGACGAGCCCTGCCGCGACCTGGACCTGCGGCTGCTGGGCCCCGACGGCGCCGAGGTGAGCGCCGACCTGGAGCGCGACGCCGAGCCGCTGGTGCGCGTGGTCCCCCGCAGGTCGGGAAGCTACGAGGTGCGCGCCTACATGGCCGACTGCCGCGCGCCCGAGTGCGGCTTCACCGTGCGGCTGCTGGAGCGCTGAGCCCGTTCGACCCTCTCCCGAAACGGCGCCCGCGCGGTGCCGGAATCGGGACACCCCATCCGCGGCGCGCACTCCGCGCGCCCGGCCACGAACCGACAGGTGACCAACCCATGCACCACCGGATCCGCTACCGCCCCGCCCTTGCGGCCGCCACACTCCTGCTGGCCTCCCACCCCGCCCTCGCGCAGCAGCCGATCCGGCTGGGCCAGACGATCTCGTCGGAGCTCACCGCCTCGGACCCGCGCGTGTCCTCGAGCGATTCCTCGCATTACAAGAGCTACCTCTACCATGGCCGCAGGGGCGAGGCGGTGCGGGTGACCATGCGTTCCTCGGCGTTCGACGCCTTCCTCTCCGCGGGCATGCGGGCGGACGGCGCCTACCGCCAGAGCGCGATGAACGACGACGGCGCGGGGGGAACCGACGCCCTGCTCCGCTACGTCTTCACCGCCGACGGCGACCTGGAGATCCACGCGAACTCGGTGTCGCCGGCAACGGGCGCGTTCACCCTGGCGCTGGAAGCGGGCACCCCGCCGGGGCCGGTGGTGGACCACCCGATCACGATGGGGCAGACCGTGCGCGGCACCCTCACCGAGCAGTCGCCCGAGGAGAGCGACGGCACCTACTACGAGCAGTACACCTTCACCGGCCGCGCCGGGCAGACGGTGCAGGTGACCATGCGCTCGCAGGCCGTGGATTCGTACCTGAACGTGGGCCGGGCCGACGGCGGCGCCTTCACCTCGCTGGCCACCGACGACGACGGTGCCGGCGGCAACGACGCGCGCGTGGTGATCACGCTGCCCACGGCCGGCCAGTACGTGATCCACGCCAACACGCTGGCGCCCGCCACCGGCGCCTACGAGCTGACGCTGGAGCAGGGCGACGCGTCGGCCGCAACCACGTCCGCGCCGGCTTCCCCCTCGGCGGCCTCCGGCGCCGCGAACCGCACCGCGATCACCGCCGGGCAGACGGTGACCGGCACGCTGGCCACGACCGACGCCAGGGCGGCCGACCAGTCGTACTTCGACGACTACGTCTACCACGGCCGTGCCGGCGAGCGGCTGGTGATCACGCTGCGCTCCAGCGCCTTCGACAGCTACCTGAGCTACGGCACGCTCACCGCCGGCCGCTTCGCCAACCTCTCGTCGGACGACGACTCGGCCGGGGGCAGCGACTCGCGGCTGGAGGTCACGCTTCCCGCGGACGGCGACTACGTGATCCGCGCCAACTCGCTGGCGGCCAACGCCACCGGGGCCTACACGCTGCAGGTGGAGAAGCAGTAGACGGAGCCGCGGGGCGCGCGCCGGGGGCATCCGCCCGGCGTGCGCCCTCGCGCGGACGTTCCACCCGCGATTCCGACATCACATGCGCTCTCGATGCCTCCTTCCCTTCGCCCTCCTCCTCCTCCCGGCCGCACCTCCCGCCCTCGCGCAGCAGCCGATCCATCTCGGGGAGACGATCTCTTCGGCGATCGTGGCCACCGACCCTACCGAGCCGCCCGGCGCCACGCGCTACAAGGCGTTCGTCTACCACGGCCGCAAGGGCGAGGCGGTGCACGTGGAGCTGAATTCATCCGGATTCGAGCCGTTCGTCACCGCGGGCACGCGGGTGGGCGGAGTGTACCGCGTTGCGGCGGCGGACGAGGTGGCGGGGATGAGCGTCTATTCGCAGCTGAGATGGATCTTCCCGGAGGACGGCGACCTGGAGATCCACGCCACCTCGGCCAATGGAGCCACCGGCCCGTTCACGCTCAGCGTGAAGGCCGGCCCGGCGGCGCCGGCGGTGGTGAGCTACCCCATCGCGCTGGGGCAGACGCTGCGCGGCGCGCTCACCGCCCAGTCGCCGCTCGAGCCCAGCGCCAGCCCGTACGAGCGCTACACCTTCACCGGCCGCCGCGGGCAGACGGTGAAGATCACCCTGCGCTCGTCCGACTTCCTCCCCACGCTGAGCCTCGGCCGGCTGGACGGCGACGCGCTCATCACCCTGGCCAGCGACTACGTGGGCGGCGGGCCGGGCGCGCGCATGGTCTTCACCCTCCCAGCCGACGGCGTGTATGCCGTCCTCGCGCGCACGATGATCGGAGACACCGGCGCATTCGAGCTGACGCTGGAGCCCGGCAACCCCGCCGAGGCCGGGAACGCGGGGCAGGTCGAGCCGTGACGGGTCGACCGGGGGTAGAGGACGGAGGGGCGGAGGGGCGGAGGGGCGGAGGGGCGGCGGGGCGGAGCGGGTCGGCAGAGGTGGCGCATGCCGAGGCGGCCCCCTCCCCCCGGCCCCCTCCCCCGCTTCGCGGGAGAGGGGGTGAACTGCAACGGCAGCTTTATCGTGGGACGGCGCGGTCGGTCGAAATCCGCTTGGCTTTCCTCCGTTTCCCCCGTTCCTCGTGTGATATGACGTTCTGCCGTAGCGGTCCTTTCGCATGCACGGTCGATCGGTGAATCGGGAGATGGAACGCGAACGGCCCCTTCTCCACGTGGGAGAAGGGGCCGTCCGTCACACCTCGATCGATTCCGTTACCTGCTGCCTGCGGTCCAGCTGTTGTTGCTGCGGTCCACGTCGGCGAACCACTGCTCGGGGTCGATCTCCACCTTCGCCACCGGGCTGCCGCCGGCGGGGAGGGTGACCGTGGCGCTGCGGGCGCCCGCAAGCCAGGTCTCCACCGGCACCTCGCGGCGCTCCGACTGGCCGTTCTGGCGCGTGATCACCAGCCGCGCGGGCATCGGCGCGCGGCCGTGGTCCTCCACCACGATCGTGGTGCCGCCGGCGCCGGTGGTCACGCTCCCCACCGCCTGGTCGAGCGTCCAGGTGTTGTTGTACCAGGTGGACCAGAACCAGCCCAGGTCGCGGCCGGCGGCCTGGTCGAAGGCGTGGAAGAAGTCGTACGGCTGGGGGTGCTTGAAGGCCCAGCCGGTCATGTAGCGCTGGTACCCGCGCCGGAACGTGTCCTCGCCCAGCAGGCCGCGCAGCATGTACAGCAGCGTGGCCGGCTTGGTGTAGGTGGCGAAGCCGCCCAGGCCCGGCGGGGTGATGTAGTCGGTCCAGGTGAGCTCGCGCACGTCCAGCCCGCGGCGGGCGAACTGCGCGTACTGCGCCTGCTCCACCAGGTGCGGGTTGCCGCCGGCGGGCCACAGGTCGTGCCGCGCCTCGTTCTCGTTGAAGTCGGTGGTGCCCTCGTCCATCCAGCCGTAGCGGCGCTCGTCCACCCCCACCAGCATCGGCACCCACATGTGCGCCAGCTCGTGCGAGACCACGCTGTAGAACGAGGTGTCGCTGGGCGCCTCGGTATAGGCGCTGATCAGCGTCATCATCGGGTACTCCATCCCCCCGCCGATGATGTTCTCGCCCTCCACCGCCGTCAGGTGCGGGTACGGGTACTTGAGCCCCGTGAACTGCGAGTGGTGGGTGATGGACTGCTGCGAGAAGCGCACGGCGTTGCGCCAGCGCGGCGCGTTCTGCCGGTACAGGGCGTTGATGGTCACGTAGTCGGGGCGGCCGTCGCCGGTGCGGTCGCCCACGGGGGTGCGCGCCGCGTCCCACAGGCTTTCGCGAGTCACGCTGAACGACACGTCGCGCACGCTGTCGGCGCGGAAGCTCCAGCTCACGCGGCCGTCGGTGCCCGCGGCGGTGGCCTTCCCCGCCCCGAAGTCGGCGGCGGTCAGCACGTGCACGGTGCTGTCGCTCTGCATCGCGCGGCGCCAGCGCTCCAGCACCGGCGCGGGGAGCGCCTGCGCGGCGTTGGTCAGCTCGCCCGTGCCCATCACCACCCAGCCGGCCGGCGCGTCCACCGTGTAGCGGTAGTTGCCGTAGCCCATGTAGAACTCGGCGGTGCCCAGGAACGGGTCGGTGTGCCAGCCGTTGACGTCGTCATACACCGCCATCTGGGGGTACCAGTAGGCCATGAAGACGAGGTTGTCGGCGTCGTAGCCCATGCGGCCGCTGGCGCCGGCCTGCGGGATCTTGAAGCTCCACGCGAGCTCCAGGCGCACCGAGTCGCCCGGGAGCAGCGGCGCCGACGGGCGGATCCCCAGGTTGGTGCCCTGCACGTCGTAGCCGGTCTGCCCGCGCCCGGTGACGGCCTGCAGCGTCTGCCCGCCCACGGCCACGCGGGTCAGGTTCACGCCCCCGGTCACCTCGTTGGGCTCGTCACGCACCGCCTCGGGCGCGTGGACGTTGAGGATCAGCTGGACCACGAGGGTGGACAGCGTGTCGGGCGAGCGGTTGTAGTAGACGATGCTCTCGCTGCCGGTGACCTGCTTGGCCGCCGGGTCCACGCGGGTACGGATGTCGTAGTTGGCCCACTGCTGCCAGTAGCGCGCGCCGGGCAGCCCGTTCGTCGACCGCGTGCCACGCTGGATGGCGCGCGCGTAGCCGGCCGGCTCCTCCACCGGGTTGGGGAACGGCCGCGGCGGCGGCCACGCGCCGGAGCGCGCCGGCTGCTGCTGTGAACTTAGCACCGACGGGAGCGCGACCAGCGCCACGAGGGCGGCGGACCAGCGTTTCATCAACATCCTCCGGGGGGCGAGTTGCAGCTTTTCCTGCGCGCCAAAGTACGACTGGGGACGCGGAGGTGGCAAGAAAGCCCGAGGCTCGCCGTCCCCACCCCTTGTCTGCGGCTGGACGTTGATGAGGTCGTTCCAGGCGCCCCAAGCCCTTCCTCGCGGGAAGACGGTACAAGGGGCATGAGGCGGTGGGCACTTACGGCATCACAGACATCGACCGAGCCGGGGTGACTGACGGAGTCAAGGTCGTCGGCCGCCGGGCGTGGTGGCCGCGCGAGAGCGCAAGCGTCGCACCTCGGCGACGGCATCGTCCCGCTCGGCTTCGCGCTGGCGGACCTGGGCTCGAAGCGCCATTACGCGGCCGTCGCTCGCGGCAAGCGAATCGGCGGCCACGCGCGCCGCGGTGACGGCGGTGGCGATTCGGGCGCTAGCCGAATCGCGCGCCGCGCTCACCCTTGCTAAGCTGTCCAGCAGCACCGAAACGCTGTCCTGCATGGCGTCACGCCCCACGGCGACGTCGGCCAAGGCGTCAGCGAGGCGCGCGTAGCGGTGCTCGTCCGTCTCCCCCGCGTCGACCACGGCGAGTGGCCCCAAGGAGGCGTCCGACTGCCGCTGTTCGCGGAAGGCACCCGGTGCGAAACCGCTCCCGCCGGTCAGGTTGGCGCGCACCGTCGCGGCCCAGCCGCCCACGCACAGAGCGGCAAGCAGCGCGAGGGCGAAGTAGCCGCCGGCGCGGCGCGGCGCTGAAACTGTTCGCGGCGGTCGCAGCGCGCGAGCGCCCGGCACGTGGTCGAGCGCGGGCGCGAACACCAGCGCGGCGAGCGCGGCGAGGCCGAGCCCCACGAACAGGAGCGCCGCCGACGACGACCCTACCCCGAACGCGAAGGCCGTCACGATCGCCATCGCCACCAGCGCCACCATGTTGCTCGCCACCAGCAGCAGGGCGTGCTGGAGGAGCCCGTCCGGGTACTTCGATACCGGCGGTTCGGAAAGCTCCACCGGCGGCGGACGGCCGTCGCCGTTGCGCTTTGGGGTGTGGGGGGTGGGGCGGAGAGGCTCGCCTTGCGGGGGATCGGCGGCGACCACGGCCACGGGCGGGACCACGCGCCGCTCGGCGGCCTGCACCAGCAGTTCCGAGGCGGCAACGCGCCTGCCGTCGCCCGGGCTCACCACTGTAGCCACACGCCCGTCGTCCTGTACGATGTCGTGCACCTGCCACGGACCCGGGCGCCCCGCCTGCTGAGCGGCCAGCAGCATCCAGGTGAATGGCCCGGCTCCAGCGGTGTCCTGGACCACCTGGTACAGCAGGTTCGCGCTGGTTACTGGAGCGGCGGCACGAGCGGCCGTGTCGTGGCGCGCGCTCTCCAAGCGGCGCTGCGCCATCCTCACCACGCTCTCCGGCGGCTGGGTGCCCAGCGCCGCCGCCGCCACCGCGCCCGCTAACTCGCCGATCATTGCCGGCGAGAGCGCCTCAAGCACTGCCCGGGTGCATTCGACCAGATGTGCCGCCGGCACCAGTGCCACGTGAACGAATCGGATCCCCATCCGGCCCTTGTCGTCGGGCGCCTCCACGCGACCTCCATAGCCCACCGCCGTGGTCCCATCGTGCGTGCGGCACGAAAACGCCACCGACCACTCCTGCCGTGCAGCCACAAACTCGTCAATGCGGGCCTGCACCTCACCCACGCTCTCTTGCGCCGGCTGTGAGAGCCCCGGCGGCACGGAGCCCAGCGGGAAGGTCGTAACACGCTCACCCTGAGCCAGAAAGGCGGTGAACCCGGCCCCTGCCGCGTTGAGACGGATGCAGTGGATCATTGGGGCACCTCGGCCGCGGGCGGAGCGGCGAAGATCGACCCCGGCACCGGCACCGCCCGCGGCGTCTTGATCAGCTCGCCGACGGCCTGGCTCCCGGCGTAGGCCTTGACGAACGGCCTAGCCGCCTCGCCCAACACAATCGGCGCGCCGCGGTTTTTCTCGCGTAGCTCCTCTCGTGACAGAACGGTGAAGGTGGCGCGGAGTTGGTCGGGGTTGCACAGCTTGCGCAGCGGGGCGTACACATCGTCGAACTCGCGCATGCACTCGTGGAGCAGATCGACGTCGCTCGGCTCGTGCCCTGCCACCTCACGCAGCAGGTCGTAGCGGTTGAACACCAGGAGAATGCGCTCGAACGCGACTGCGCCGTCCACCATCAGGGTGTGCAGCTCATGGAACATCCGCCCATTGTAATAGTCGCGCGTCTCGCGGGAGATGCCGGTCCTCGCCTCTTCCGCATTGAAGAGGCAGATCAGCACGATTCCCAACTCGGCCCGCCCGTTGGAGTTCAGCCGCCGCATCTCCTCGACAGCCACCTGCCGCACAGTCCGCTGCCCGTCGAGTTCGCCGGGAAAGTCGAAAACGGTTAGATGGAGGTGCGCCTCGAGCCGAGTCTTCACCGTTGGGTCGGCGAAATGTGGTACGCCGTCGGCCTCGGTGAAGTCATGGATGGGCACCACCGCCTTCTGCATCACAGACGTCCCTTCAAAGAGGCGATAGTCCCACGGCGCATGCCACTGCATCATGAGTGACGTTTTCCCGACACCCCGGGGGCCCACCAGCAGCACGGGCTGATGGTAGTTGCGCACCATCGACGAGTTCTGCAGTTCCTTGCGCACCTCGCGGTAGCGGTCCGCAAGCTTCTTCATCTCGGCCGCTTCCCTTCGGAGCGCGGTACGCTCCTTCTCCATCTCGTTGTAGTCAGCGCGGAGGGTGCGAAGGTTTTCGGTCAGGCTGGCACGAGCCGTCTCGGCCGACGACTTCCCGTTGGCGTAGGCGATCACGCCGGCGGCAACGGTGGCCACCGCCCCGATCAGCGCGGCGATCAGACCAACGTCCAGAGCAGCGGCCTGCAGGACGGCGAGAAGAGGCAGAAAGTGGGCGTCCATCCATCCCCTCCGAGGTGAAAAAGGTCACTCATACGACATTATTGGATCGATATAAATAATGGCCCTCTCAACCCGCTGCAACAATCATCTGCGCCTCTTCGCATGCTCGCGGAGCGGAACAGTGCTCACGCAACTGTGGACGGGCGACGCCTGCGCACGGGTACCAAATCTAACCCAAACTGCACAGGCGCAGCCTCGGAGCGGAGGTCGCGCCCATCGTGGTCCATGGTCACCCGCATCCCGGGTCAGGACAGCCCTGCGACCCTTGCTCCCCGCCCCTTCCACAGCAAGTAGCCCGGGATACCGGCCAGTATTACGCTGAAGCAGATGAGCGCTACCCTGGAGTAGCTGACCACCGCATTCACCAGCATCCGATGTTAGGCAGGGGAAAACACGGGGCATCGAGCGGCCGTCCACGGAGGGGGAAGTCTGGTCAGCGACGCTGGATCGACACGGCGCCGCTGGCGTGAAAGAGTCCGACACCGTGGGTGAAGCGTCCCCTGGGCTCTACGTATGGGGCCCACCCCCTTTCCACCGGAGAACGAAGCCCTAGCACCGGCGGACGTGTCGCTGCAACTCCTTTGCAGTCATCGCGTACAAAAATTGCGGCGTGTGCCGGGTGCGTGCGATCCATCTCTTCCATGGAGGTGACCGATGCGGCAGCACAAGCTTCATCTCGACCACATCGCCGTCGAATCGTTTGCCACGACGCGGGAAAACAGGCCGGTGGGCACCGTGAACGGCCACGATGCCGATACGGAGCTCTGTACGCTCGAGGCGTGTGATGGCAGCACGTACATCGTCGTCTGCGTGAGCTGCCCTACCGCCTGCACGAACTGCCTCAGCGCCTGCCCGCCGTATACCTGCGAGAACACGTGTCCGCCCAAGCACACGTGTGAGCCACAGTGCGGAGCGACCACCGTCTGTTGACGGCAGGTCGAGCGAGGACGATCCTGGTTCCGACCGTGCGGCGTGCGGCGGAACCTGCCGACCCGAGTCGCCGTTCGCCCGCGCAGTCGTCAAAGCGTCAAAGCAAAAGCAGCACGGACCTGGCTTCCCAGGTCCGTGCTGCCGTGTCTCACCGCCGGAGCGCTACGACGCGGCGGCGCTTCCCCGCCCCTTCCATAGCAGGTACACGGGGATGCCGGCCAGGATCACGCCGAAGCAGATGAGCGTGACCTTGGGGTCGCTGACCAGCGCGTTCACCAGCATGCCGATGCTGGCCAGGAGGAAGACGGCCGGGACCACCGGGTAGCCCCAGGTGCGGTAGGGCCGTGGGAAGTCGGGGCGGCGGGCGCGCAGGATGTACACGGCGCCCACCGCCAGCGCGTAGAACGGCCAGATCCCCAGGATGAAGGCGTCGGCCAGCTCCTCGAAGCGCTGGAAGGAGACGTAGAAGATGCCCAGCGCGGTGGCCAGCAGGATCGCCACGTAGGGCGTCTTCCAGCGCGGGTGGACGGCCGCGATGGGACGGAAGAAGTTGCCGTCGTCGGCCATGGCGAAGAAGATGCGCGGGCCGGTCATCATCGAGCCGTTCAGCGCGCCGAACGCGCTCAGCATCACCATGGCCGCCACCACCGACGAGCCGATCGCGCCGAACACCACCGTGGCCGCGTCGGCCGCCACCAGCTTCGACGCCACCATCTGCGGCACGGTGAGCACGAAGAGGTAGGCCGCGTTCACCGCCACGTAGATCGCCACGATCGCGAGCACCCCCCCGATGATGGCGCGCGGCAGCGTCCGCGACGGGTCCTTCACCTCGCCCGAGATGAAGGTGAGGTCGGCCCAGCCATCGTAGGCCCACATCACGCTCACCAGCGCCAGCCCGAAGCCGCTCCACGTAGTGGGCGACCACTCGACCGGGCCCGCGAGCGCGCCCCCGCCGCCGTCGCCGAACAGGAACGCCGCCACGGCCAGGCCACAGATCGCCAGCACCTTGGCCGCCGTGCTCAGGTTCTGCACCACCGCGCCCCAGCTCACCGAGCGGAGGTTGGCCAGCCCCAGGAGGAGGATCGCCGCGGCGGCCACCAGCTTGGTTCCCAGTTCGCCGTAGTGGAAGAACTTGTCTGCGTACTCGGCGAACAGGACGGCGATGGCGCCCAGCGCGCTGGGGCGGATCACCAGCAGCTCGGTCCACCCGAAGAGAAAGGCCGGGAGCGGCCCGTATCCCTCGCGGATGAAGACGTAGACCCCGCCCGAGCGCGGGAACATGGTGGCCAGCTCGGCCAGGGTGAGCGCCCCCATCAGCGCCACCACCGCGCCCAGGATCCAGAGCAGCGACATGGCCCCCACCGAGCCCACGCGCCCCGCCACGCCCTCGGGCCCGCCCACGATGCGGAAGATCCCGCTGCCGATGGTGGAGCCCACCAGCACCGCCGCCGCGCTCCACACTCCCAGGCGGCGCGGCAGCCGGTCGGCGGCGGCCGCGGCGGCCTCCGAGAGGGTGGCGGCAGTTCGGCCGGCGTCGGGCCGAGCGTCGGGGGCGAGCGGTGCGTGGGCCATGCGGCGTGGGCGGTGGGGCGCGGGTGGGCGTGGCTGAGGGATGATGCGAAGGTTACTGCCGCGCGGCGGAGGGGACAAGCGGGATGGAGGTGGCGAGGATCGGCGGTGCATGCGGCCGCGTCCCCCTCCCCACGATTGCGGCACGATTGCGGAGAGGGGGAGTTGCGCACGCCGACGCATTCACTCGGGCACCGGAGCACTCAGCACTCAGCACTCAGCACTCCGGAACGATCAGCAGATGTCCGGGAGCGCCTGGCCCGGGCCCGTGGGCTCGCAGCCGCTGCCGGGGTCGGTGGGCTCGGGCGCGGGGGGCACGTACTGGTCGGTGTACCACCAGTTGTGCTTGTTGTAGACCGGGCCCCGCGGGCCGCTGGTGCCGTCGAAGTTGCCCACCTCGCCCCAGCGGCCCGAGTAGCGGATCCACTCCTGCCCGGCCATCGGCGCGAAGCGCTCGCCCACGTTGACGATCCCGCCGCCCTGCAGCCCCGCGTCGCTTCCCTTGCCGCCGGCCCAGGTGAACCAGCGCTGGTCGTAGTTCGTCCAGCACCCCGAGCCGCACGCCGACTGCGAGGGGTAGTTGGCGTGCGAGCCGTCGCCCACCCACACCTGCGGGTGCGTGCCGTACCAGGTGAGCTGGCCCGGCGTGTAGGTGAGCAGGTCGTCGTGCTGCGAGTAGTGCACGGCGCTCACCTGCTCGCTCGCGTCCAGGCGCACGTTGACGTGCTCCCAGTCGCCCTCGTGGTTGGCGCTGCTGGTGTAGTCGTTGTAGGCGTAGAAGAACCAGTACTGGATGCTGGTTCCCCCGATGTTGTTGCGGTAGGCGTGCGCGTACACCTTCCACCCGTCGGCGCCGGTGTGGATGCCGGGGTGAACCTGGTCGTCGGTGCCGGCCTGCAGGAAGAAGTGGTCGTCGTCGTGCCAGCTCCCGTTGGAATACTGCACGGGGCTGGTGTGCGAGCACCCCGTCAATCCCAGCGTCATCCGGCTGTGGCTCTGGGCGATCAGGCTGGCGGTGTTGACGTAGCCGAAGTCGAGGACCCCGTGGTCGGGGCAGTTGTTGTGGTGCATCCGCATGCGCACCTGCGGAAAGTACCACTGCACGTTGGCCGGCCACGTCCAGTCGCCCGAGACCGACCCCGCCTGCGCGCGCTCGATCAGGTTGGGCATGTACAGCAGCGGCGCGTACCGGTCGATCAGGTCGGCCTCGTGGCCGTCGTCGATGCCGTCGCCGTCGGCGTCGGTGTACGACAAGCTGTGCGCCGGCCCGCGTGCCGGCCCGCGGCCGGGCGACGCCGCCGTGGGGACCCGGTCGGAGCACCCCGCCAGCGCCGCGGCGAGGAGCATCCACCCTGCAACCTTCTTCATCATTCCACCTTCGGGAACGGGGAAACGGGTGTGGTGACGGAACGCGTCTGCGTTCGCGCTCCAAACGTAGGCACACACGCGGGATAGCCCGGACGGGGAAGGCGTGAAGGCGCGGGAGCGGGGAGTAAAACGGGTGCGGGAGGGTGCGGAGGGACGAAGCGTGGAAGCGCGAGGAGCAAGGGAGGGCGGAGGCGCGCGGGCAACAAAACGGAGGGCGCCGGATGGTGATCCCGGCGCCCTCTCGGTCTTCCGCGCATTCACCCCGGAGCGCAGCCGGCTCACGCGAGAGACGTCACCGCCCGAAGAGCTGCGTGTAGTACCAGCTTCCGCCCGGGCTGCGCGCCACGCCCACGCCGGTGCGCGTCCAGCTCCCCTCCATCGTGCGGCGGTGCGGCGGGCTGGCGACCAGGCCGGCGAGGGCGACCGCGGCGGTGGTGTCGGGCGGATAGTCGTTGTAGGCCACGTTCTCGCCCAGGCCGCGGAACCCCAGCTTCACCGACAGCTGCACGCGCAGCTGGAAGTTCTCGTGGCTGAAGGGCACGGCGCCGAACGCCATGTTCACGCTGTGCGCGCGAGCGATGTCGGCCAGCCCCTGGTCGAAGCGCAGGCGCGGCAGCCCCAGCGAGTGGCGGTGCAGGCTCACGCGCTGGAACAGCTCCCATTCCAGCGCGCCATATTCCGTCCCCGGCGCCTGCTCCTCGCCCAGGTCGCGCGCGGGAAGCGGGCACGCCGCCAGCGCCAGGAGCGCCAGGAGCGCCGGGAGCCACGCCGCCCGCGCGGCGGCTCGCCACGCCCGCCTCCCCCCACCTCCAGGAAGGCGGTGCGCGGCGCTCCTCGTCACGCCCCGGCCGGGCCGCCGGCCAGCGCGTCGTCGATGCGGCTGGAAAGCTCCACGTGCAGCAGCAGCACGTTGGGGTCGCGGCGGCACACCAGGTCGTAGCGGTTGACGGTGGGCTCGTCGCCCTCGTCCACCGCCACCAGCTCGCGCGCCTGCAGGGCGAAGGCGCGGCCCTGCTCCTCCGTCACCGCCTCGTCACCCGAGAGCGCCTCGTCGATCTGCACGATCAGCCCGCTGAACGGCCGCAGCCACGCGAAGAAGGGCTCCTCGATCAGCGCCTGGAGGAGCTGCGAGTTGGTCACCGGGCCGCGGCTGCGCTCCCATTCGCCGCGCTCGGCGTCGATCAGCGCCTTGTGCAGGCGCAGCAGCCCGCGCCGCACCTCCACCAGGCGACTGCGAAGGGGCTCGGGCGTGGGGTTTCGACGGCGGAACTGGGGTGTGCTCATCGGGTCGGCTTCGGTTCTGGTGGAATCGGGCATCTGCATCGAAACACGAAAGAAGCGCGCCATGTTCCCCGCAAGGAAACACGCGGATCTCCGACTGGACGGCGGGTCGGTGCCCGTGTGGACCGAACCGTATGGGAGCGCGCCCCCTCGAGCGAATTTGCGACTGAAGTCGCCGCTACAACGGCACACAGTCCGCCTTCGCGGACTTCATCCGCGGCGCGGCGAAGTCGCGCGTGGGCGACGGGGCATCGGGCGATTCGATTTCACCGACGTGTCGCGGACGAATGTGGCGCCACGGTGGCGCGGGCGTTCGTACGCGTGTATCGTCACGGATTCTCAAATCCGCTCGTTCCAGTGGATTAGCGCGGAAACAAACGTTGGGGCCGCCGAGGTCAGAACGGCGCCGCGCCGCGCGTTCAGACGAAGCCTCCGCTACCCTGCACCACGCCGTACCCGGCGGGTCCCGATGATCCCACGCATGCGCATCTTCCTTCTGCTGGCCGCGCTGTCGGCCGCGACCGCGCCCGCCGCCGCGCAGACCGTGCAGGGCACCCTGCGCGAGGCCTCGGGCGCGCCGGTGAACCGCGTGCTGGTGGCGCTGGTGGACGCCGGCGGGCGGCAGGTGGCGCGCGCCCTAACCGACGCGGAGGGCGGCTTCAGCGTGCGCGCGCCGGCGGCGGGGCGCTACTCGCTGCGCGCCGAGCGCATCGGCTACGCGGCGGTCACCTCGCCCGCGTTCGAGTTGAGCGACGGCGAGACACGCACCGAGCGGCTGGTGGCGTCGGGCGCGGCGGTGATGCTGCAGGGGCTCACCGTGTCGCCCGCGGCGCGGCGATGCGCGGTGCGGCCCGGCGCGGGGCTGGCCACCGCCACGCTGTGGGAAGAGGCGCGCAAGGCGCTCAACGCCACCGCCTTCGGCCAGAGCTCGCGGCTGTTCCGATACGACGTGACCCAGTGGACGCGCGAGATGGACCCCGCCGACGGAACGGTGCGCCGCGAAGACCGCGACACCGGCAGCGGAGTGGCCGACCTCCCCTTCCACAGCCTGCCGCCGGCCGAGCTGAGCGAGAAGGGATACGTGCAGGGCGCCGCGGCCGACTCGGTGAGCTACTGGGGCCCCGACGCGGCGGTGATGCTTTCGCCCGAGTTCCTGAACGACCACTGCCTGCGCGTGGTGGAGGGGAGCGACCCCGCGCTCGTGGGGCTGGCCTTCGAGCCGGTGCGCGGCCGGCGGGTGCCCGACATCCGCGGCACCCTGTGGCTTGACCGGCGCTCGGCCGAGCTGCGGCGCGTGGAGTACGGCTACCAGGGAGGGCCGCGCGAGAGCGACAACCCGCGCGTGGGCGGCACCATCGAGTACGAGCGGATGCCCGGCGGTCCGTGGATCGTGCGGCGCTGGAGCATCCGCATGCCGCAGGTGCGGCTGGAGCAGGCGCTGCGGGCGGTGACCACCGGCCTCCCGGGGTCGATGCGCGAGACCACGGTGCAGCTCGCCGCGGTAGTGGAGCGAGGCGGCGAGGTGACGGGGGTGTCCACCCGCGAGGGGCGGCCGCTCGTGGCCACGGCCGCGGGGCCGGTGGTGCGCGGCGCGGTGTGGGACAGCACCCGCGCCGCGCCGCTCGCCGGCGCGCACGTGTACCTCTCGGGCACCCAGGCCGCCGCCGAGACGGGGCCCGACGGCACCTTCACCCTGCGCGCGCCCGGCGAAGGGCGCTACACGGTGGCCTTCACCCACCCGGGCCTGGGCCCGCTGGCCGCCGTCTCGCGCACCCAGGCGGTGACGGCCCGGGCCGGCGACACCGCCACGGTGGCGCTGGCGGTGCGCGGCTGGGCGGCCGCCGCCGAGGCGCTCTGCCCCGCGGGGAGCCGCGACGGGGGGATCGCGCTGGGCCGCGTGACCGGCCCCGGCGCGGCGGGGAGCACCGTCACGGGGAGCTGGTGGTCTGTGGGGGGCAGCAACCACAACTTCGCCGCCGCCCGCGCGAGCGTGGCCACCCGCCCCGACCTGCAGGGCTTCTACGTGCTGTGCGGCGTGAGCACGCAGGCGCTGGTGACGGTGCGCGCGCAGGCCGGCCCCGCGCAGGCGCAGGCCGAGGTGCGACCGTCGCGCGCCGCCCCCGCGCGCGCCGACCTGGAGCTGCGCGACCTGACGAGCGCCCAGCGGCAGGTGGCGGTGGCCGAACGGCCGCTGCCGGGCGCCGCCGCGGCCGCCACGGTGGCGATCACGGCGCTGGACGCGGGCGGACGTCCGCTCCCCGGCGCCACGGTGCGCATCGGCTCCCTCCCCGCCGTGGTCACCGACACGGGGGGACGGGCGCGCGGCGCGGCACTCCCCGCGGGCGAGTACCTGGTGTCGATGGCGCACCCCACGCTGGGCACGCTCACCGGGCGGGTGACGGTGCCCGCCGGCCTGGGCGCCGTGGAGCTCCGGCCGGCGGGCGGCGCGGGAAGCACGTCGCTAGTCGTTGTGGCCAACCGCGTGGTGGCGCTGGCGGGGGTGGAGGCGCGGTCGGCGGCGCGCTCCAGCGCGCTCGACCTGCAGGGCTTCTACGCGCGGCGGCAGCGCGGCGGGGGCGTGTTCCTCACCGACAGCGCGCTCCAGATGCGCCAGGCCGGCCGGCTCTCCGACGTGCTGCGCCGCGTGGAGGGGGTCCGCCTGGTGCGCTACTCGGCCGAGGGGCAGCAGCGCACGATGGGCGAGGACTCGTACCGCATCGCCAGCGGCAGGGCCAGCACCAGCATCAGCCGGGCCGACTGGTGCTGGATGGACGTGTACCTCGACGGCCAGCTGGTGCAGACCCACGACCGCCCCGGCGAGGCCCGCGACCTGGACGGGCTCTCGCTGCGCGACGTGACGGCGGTGGAGGTCTACCGCGGCGCCGCCGAGGTGCCCACCGAGTACCGCGGCAGCACCTCCGCCTGCGGCATCATCCTGATCTGGACGCGGCGGGAAGAGCGGTAGACCCGGCCGGCGGACAGGCGCGGACCGGCAGATGCGGCCTCATCCATCACCGTCCTCCGCATCTCGGCACACGGCGCCTGGCGCGGCAGCCATCGTCGCGATGGGGGGGCGGACGGGAGAAGCACCACGCGTTCACCGCCGGTCGAGCGCGGCCACCCGTCCCATCCGGAGCGGCCTGCACGTTCTCCGAGCGTACCGCCGCCCGATCGAAAACCGCACGTCCCACCGAACGGCAGACGGGCTCCGCAGTCCCGCCGTCGTCCGGAAACCATGCGTCGCATCGCCAGCGTTCCACACATCTCGCGCGCCGGCCGCAGCAGCACATCCGCAACGGAATGGAGAGTCCGTGCCCCACGCTGGAACCCCGCTGCCGTCCCCGTCCAACGACACTCGCATCGCGACCGGCGGCGGCGCCGCCGCCGCGCCGGGCGCCCACCTGCCCGCGGCGCGGCGTCCTCGCGCGCGTCGTGGACATCCGCTGTTCGCGCTGCTCGGCGCGGCGCTCCTGGCGTGCGTGCCGGCCGTCCTCCCCGCGCAGATCAACGGCGGCCTCGACACCGAGCCGCCCACGATCACCATCAGCCCCGGCACCTCCAGCTACGGCGTGGACACGGTGCGGGTGACGGTGACCTGGCGCGACGATGTGGCGCTGAACGCATCCAGCCGCAGCATCACCCTCAACGGCGTGCCGGTGGACACGGCGTTCACCTACGGCGGCAGCAGCAAGCTGGCCACCTCTACGGGCCGGGTGCGCCTGGGCAGCGGCAGCAACGTGCTGCAGGCGTCGGTGGAGGACGCGGCCGGCAACGTGGGCGCGCCCGTTCAGGTGACGTACACCTACACCTACACGGCGCCGCCCGTGCAGCCGCCCACGCCCACCTACCAGGTGAGCGTGTCGCCCGCGTCGCAGGCGGTGGTGCGCCCCGTCACCTACTACACCAGCGAGACCTTCACCGTAAGCAACCCCGGCAACACCGACGCCACCTACGCGCTGCAGGCGATCTGCTCGGGGGCCGCGCTCTACTGCTCGACCTCGCAGCCGCAGGTGAGCGTGCCGGCGGGCGGCAGTACCGTGGTGGCGGTGGTCTACGCCCCCGGCTCGCCGGCCGGCTCCACGGGCGTGGTCTCGCTCAAGGCCTGGAACGCCGGCAACGCGGCGGTCACGGCCACGGGGTCGTACGCGCTGACCACCGATACCATGGCCTTCCGCGGCCGGCAGGGGATGCCCACCACGCGCCGCCGCCTGGACCGAGACCGTTGCGCCATCGTCAGCGCCGGGGCGGGCGCCGCGCTGGAGTGCGGCGACCTGCGGCTGGCGCACGGCCTTCCCGGCGTGCGGCTGCTGAACCGCGCCGCCGCGCCGGCGCTCATCTACAGCAGCCAGCACGCGGCGCCGTACCCGGTGGTCGCCGCCTACGTCCAGCTCACCGGCGCCACCCGCCCCGACACCGTGCGCGCCGCGCTGGTGGTCAACGGGGCCACCTACACCGGCAAGTGGCCGGGGTGGGCCACCGACAGCCTGAGGCGCGTGGCGGTGGGCTTCGACGCGTCGGCGCTGAACGCCGGGCTCACCGGCGTGCAGCCCTACACCTTCACCGTGGTCGGCACCTTCAACAACGGCAGCCCCACGCAAACGCTCTCGTCGACCGCCTCCGAGCTGGTGGTGGTCAACCGCCGGGCCAGCCCGTACGGCGCCGGGTGGTGGGTGGCCGGGCTCGAGCAGCTCGTGCCCCTGGCCGGGCAGCGCTGGATGTGGGTGGGCGGCGACGGCAGCCACCACGTCTACGGCCAGGTGAACGACAGCACCTGGGTGGCCGACCAGTACGACCGGCCCGACACCCTGAAGCTGCGGGGCGACCGGCTGGTGCGCCTCCTCCCCGCGCACGCCGAGGTGCGCTACCGCCTCAGCGGGCACCACAGCGAAACCGTGGACGCGCTGGGGCGGACGACCACGTTCATCTGGAACTACGACGGGAGCCGCCTCAACTCCATCCTGCTCCCGGTGGCGGGCTACGCGTACTCCTTCACCTACGGCAACAACGGCGGCACGCGCCTCTCGGCCGTCACCTCGCCCGGGCCCAACGGCGCGCTGACCACGGCGGTGACGACGGACGCCAGCGGCCGCGTGACCCAGGTCACCGACCCCGACGCCCGCTGGGTGGGCTACGGCTACGCCGGGGCCGACTGGCGGGTCACCACCCGCAGGGACCGGAGGAACAACACCACGCGCTACACCTACGGCGAGGGGTCGAAGCTCACCAGCGCGCGCATCCCCGCCGCCGTCGGCGACACGCTGGTCACCACCTTCCGCCCCGAGGAGGGCCAGGGCATCGCGTTCGCGACCTCCGAGTTCTCCACCCTGGTGGACGGGCCGCGCCCCGGCACCGGCGACCAGATGTACTTCGTGCTCGACGTGCTGGGGGTGCCGTACCGCATCAACCGGCCGATCGAGGGCGACTTCGCGATGTACCGCACCGACCCGCGCTTTCCCGGGGTGGTGACGCGCATGGACTTTGCCAACGGCCGCAGCCTGTCGGCCAGCTACGATGACCGCGGCAACCTGCTGGCCGTCAGCGACCTGTCCGTGTCCAACGGTGTCTGGATGGCCACCACCACCTACCAGTGGGACCGCGGCTGCGACATGCCCACGCGGGTCACCCGCCCCGAGGGCGACTTCACGCTGCGCGCCTACACGCCGCTCTGCCAGACCGCCTGGGTTCAGCCCGGCGCCGACCCGGCGCGCCGGGTGGTCTTCGGCTACAACCCTGCGAGCCACGCCACCGCGCCGGGGCTCCCCGCCTCGGTCACCTCGCCCACCGCGGCGGGGAGCGCGCCCGCAGTGGAGACGGTGGACTACGACGCGCGCGGCAACCCGCACGCGTCGCGCTCGGCGCTGGGCTTCTACACGCTCACCTACGGCGACGCCATCGGCCGCGACACGCTGGTGATCACCCCCGCCGACAGCGCCACCGCGCAGGATTCCACCGCCTTGCGCGCCACGGGCGTGCGCGCGCGCACCGTGTACGACGTGAACGGCCGACCCGTGCTGTCGCAGACCACGGGGCCGGCCACCGGCTACCTGCGCCTGCACGACGGCGGGCCGCGCTTCCGGCCGGCGCAGACGCTGTCGGTGCGCAACGCCTACGACGACGGCGGGCTGCTGCTGCGAACCGACCGCTGGTCATCCCCCGACCCGGCGCAGGTGGACACCGTCACCACCCGCTGGCGCTACGACCTGGCCGGGCGCAGGGTGGCCGAGATCGCGCCCGGCGCGCCCGGCGCCGCCGAGAGCCGCGACAGCACCGTCTACGACGCGGCCGGCAACGTGGTGCGCGCCATCAACCGCCGCGGCTTCGCCATCGACATGGTGTACGACGATGCGGGACGGCTGGTACAGCGCACCATCCCCGCGGCGCCGCTGGTGCCGGGCGACGTGGAGCTGTTCACCTACGACCGGATGGGCAACCTCCGCTCGGCCAGCAACGCCGCGGCCGTGGTGCGGCGCGGATACGCGCCGAACGGCGCGCTCCTGGCCGACACCCTGCAGGTGGCCGACGCGGCGGGCACGCTGGGGTCGCAGCACGTGTACGTGACCGCCTACCAGTACGACTTCAACGGCCGCCGCACCGGGATGACGGTGCCCGAGGCGGTGGCGCCCTCGTCCGGCCAGCGGCAGTTCACCTACGCCTACGACGGGACGACGGGGGCGCTGCGCTCGGTGACCGAGCCGCTGGGCAACGCCTTCACCTTCGCCCAGCGCCTGGACGGGGCGATGGACACGCTGCGCCTGCCGGGGGCGCTCGAGACCTACCGCTACGATGCCGACGGCCGGATGGTGCGCCGCACGCGCGGCACCATCGGCGCGTCCGCGGCGCTGTACGCCGACTCGCTCCTCTACAGCCCGCGCGGCAAGACGCTGCTGGCGGTCACGCTCCGCGACAGCACGCGCATGACCTACGACGGCCTGGGCCACCTGGTGCACTCGGGCACGTGGGACTGGCACTCCACCAGCGCCAACCAGCGCGAGGAGGAGTACACCGCCGACGCGCTGGGCAACACGCTGGCCCACCGCCGGGTCACCTACTCGCTCACCGGCTCGGCGCAGGCGCAGGAGGCCGACTCCACCGTCTACGCCTACCAGCGGTGGACGGGGCGCCACCTGAGCAGCATCTTCGCGCCCACCACCCGCGCCTACCTCCCGTACGGCCCGCGCGACGACGTGCTCAACACCTGGGACGCGGCGGGCAACCTGTCCACGCGCATCGACAGCACCAGCCTGAAGCTGGGCTTCGGCGCCAACACCAACGGCCATCCCGGCAACACCGCGCCCGACCCCGACGCCGGCACTTCGGGGAACAGCGCCGTGCAGGGGATGGTGGCGGGCTACCGCTACCGGGCCGACGGCCGGCTGATGGAGGTGACGCGCGACGCCGGGTGCCTCCTTTCGCTGGACGCGAGCTCGGCCGTGTGCACCAACCAGGTGCCCGACTACCTCAAGCAGGACCGCACCGAGACGTACCGCTACGACGCGCTGGGGCGGCGCGTGTACGTACGCACCGTGACGCCCATGGGCGGGCTGGGGCAGTGTGCCTGGCGGTGCGACAACACCACCCGGCGCACCGTGTGGGACGGCGACCGGGTGCTGGCCGAGATCCGCTACCCCAACGGCCAGGCCGACCAGGATACCGGGCTCGACTCGCTGAACCAGGCCGCGGTTGCGAAGCGGGCCGCCACGCCCACCACGCTCGGAAACCACCCGTACGGCGGGCCGAACACGTCGAACTGGGCACAGAGCGGGCGCGTGCTGTACGTGCACGCCGGCGGCATCGACCAGCCGCTGGGGCTGCTGCGGATGGACTACGGGATGGACTTCACCGCGCCCACGCTGGTGGTGCCGCACGCCAACTGGCGGGGCGCGTACGAGATGGGGACCTTCGCCTTCGGCGAGACCAGCAACTGCCGCGGCGTGTGGATGCCGGCCAACGAGGTGGTGCAGCACGACAGCAGCGGCCACATGGCGTACCCGGCCGAGGGAAGCACGGCCGACGTATACCAGGACCGCTGCATGGAGATCGACTTCCCCGGCAAGCACATGGGGATGACGCGCCTGCTGAACCGGCCTACGGTGGCGGGCCCGGTCGCCTGGATGGGCAGCCTCGTGCAGGACGCCCAGGACGCCAGCGGCCTGATGTACCGCAGGAACCGCTTCTACGACCCGATCTCCAGCCGCTTCACGCAGGAGGATCCAATCGGGCTGGCGGGCGGCGTGAACGGCTACGGCTTCGCGGAGGGGGATCCCGTGAATTACGGTGACCCCTACGGGTTATGTTCCAAACGACAACGCGACAAGGATGGGAAATGCCCTGGAGGGCTTTCAGTCGGCGAATGGCGAGCCATTGAAGCTGCTTCTAATGTGATGAGATCCGACGTTCGAACACATGTGCGGCGTATGCTCCGCGATGGCGACATTCACTCTGGTCGCCCGTTTTCCGGCAGCGACGTATTGGCCGTCACGAATCCGACTACAGGCGACATCACCATCAACAACTCCTACCGGGGCCGTAGCTTGTTTAATAGCCCAACCGTAGACTTGGCTTTGTTGGTAACTCACGAGATGAAGCATACTCGTGACTTTCGCTTGTTCGGCTTCGCCACCGGCGTTGCTGCAGGGTGGGCGGCCTACGTGAGTAACTGGGTTTTGAGCGGCTTCAGTTACAGCCGCATGAGCCTTGAGATTAGCGCAGACAGATTTGCTTGTTCTGTAGTAACAGGTGCCAAACAGGCGTCGCAAGCGACATCCTATGGGTGCTGAGGCGAATATGAGCAGAATCGGTCGGACCGGACTCGTTGTGTCCCTGGTGATGGTACTCGGATTCCTTGGCTTTCGCGTGTTCCGGGGAGACACGGACAGAATGATCTACCAAGACCCTCGCGCACTCACCGGGATGAAACTCCGCACACTGCGACAAGACGCCGACAGCGTGCTTGCTAGTGGCGGCACACTCCCCATGGATGCGCGTGACTTGATGAGTCATCTCTCGGAAGCCGACCGTGAGTACTGGGGCACTGATTCGTGGGGGAAACCCATTCGTATCGGGCGTGCTGGCCGTGCTTACACGATGATCTCCGCCGGTCCGGATGGGACGTTCGGTACGGCCGATGATTTGACGGAGTAAGTGAGCCTCGCGTTCGAATCGTGGTGGAAGGTGTGAGTGAATTCGGCCTGCAATCGTCGTGGGGAAACCGAACTCAGCCAAGTGGTAATGCTTGGGCCGTGGACAGCATTGCTGTCCGCGGCTTGTTCGTCATCCAGCAGTCACCGTCCATATCCGATGAGCGGTGAAGCATGACAACGGTGGCCACACGGTTTACGCGGAAGGGAATCGCGGGGAGCGGCCGTCTTAACAACTTGGCGCTGCGACAACACCACGCGGCGCACCGTGTGGGACGGCGACCAGGTGCTGGGCGAGATCCGCTACCCCAACGGCCAGGCCGACCAGGACACGGGGCTCGACTCGTTGAACCAGGCGGCGGTGGCGAAACGGGCGGCCACGCCCACCACTCCGGGCCTCCATCCATACGGCGGGCCGAACACGTCGAACTGGGCACAGAGCGGGCGCGTGCTGTACGTGCACGCGGGCGGCATCGACCAGCCGCTGGGGTTGCTGCGGATGGACTACGGGATGGACTTCCCGGCGCCCACGCTGGTGGTGCCGCACGCCAGCTGGCGGGGCGCGTACGAGATGGGGACCTTCGCCTTCGGCGAGACCAGCAACTGCCACGGCGTGTGGATGCCGGCCAACGAGGTGGTGCAGCACGACAGCAGCGGCCACATGGCGTATCCGGCCGAGGGGAGCACGGCGGACGTGTACCAGGACCGCTGCATGGAGATCGACTTCCCCGGCAAGCACATGGGGATGACGCGGCTGCTGAACCGGCCCACCGTGGCGGGCCCGGTCGCCTGGATGGGCAGCCTGGTGCAGGACGCCCAGGACGCCAGCGGCCTGATGTACTGCAGGACCGATCTCCAGCCGGTTCACGCAGGAGGATCCGAGTCATCGTGTCCTCGGAAGGCCGACTGGTTACAGCCCATCCGATTCACATGGCACGGTTAGCAGACGCTGCGGTAGGTATGGCGGGCATTGGCGTAATGTTGCTCACGAACCCCACCGACGGGAACGCAGCGGATTATCACCGCCATCAGCTTCCTCTGGACCAGTGGCTGCCGACCCCTGATCTTACGGCCAAACCGATGATGCTACCCCAGTATCGTCCTCAACAGCCCTGATGTGGGCGTGCAGGGCGCAACGCCCTGCACCTTCCCGCCACGTGCACGGAACGAGAATCATGGCGTTGGATGCTAACATCGCGAGCCGCTTAGCCGTTGCGTATCCTCGCGGCCTATTGGAGTTCCCCGACACCGCGGACTTCGACATTCATCTGCCGCCGTCAGGCATCCAGGGTGTCGTGGAGGTGCTCAAGGCTGGAATTGCGGCGAGTGTGTTTCTGCCGCGTGGCGGGGTGCACGACATTGCCTACCATATCTTCTTAGGTCCATCAGGGTTACCCGACTGGGGCACATTCAACCATATCTTGACGGGCGACCAACGCAGACAGCTACTCGACACGCAGCCGCAGCTTGCTTACTGGATCTTGCTGGTTAGCCGGGTTGCACCCGTCTGGACAGGGCATTGGAATGGGTACCTTGTGAGGAGCGACGGGGTGTGGCCCGACATTATCCGGGAACCGCCACTGCTGCCCTGGCCAAACGTAACTACGCTCACCCGCGAATTTCTGGCCGCAATGAACCTTCGTGAGCTCTCCTCGGTGGAGTTGGACCAGCCCGTCCCGTTCCTGTCGTCCACGGCGGCAGAGCCTGCGGTAAGCACTGGCTCCTCCGCCGCACCGACGCTGTACATGGCGTTGTTCGAGCCATTCGTGTGAATCCGGGCGTGCCAAGGCTGATCCCCGATGCAACCCTTGTGCGTACTCACACCTGCGGAATTGATCGGCGACCGAGCGAGGTGGTTGGTGCAGCACGACAGCAGCGGCCACATGGCTTACCCGGCCGAGGGAAGCACGGCCGACGTATACCAGGACCGCTGCATGGAGATCGACTTCCCCGGTAAGCACATGGGGATGACGCGCCTGCTGAACCGGCCCACGGTGGCAGGCCCGGTCGCGTGGATGGGCAGCCTGGTGCAGGACGCCCAAGACGCCAGCGGCCTGATGTACCGCAGGAATCGCTACTACGACCCGATCTCCAGCCGCTTCACGCAGGAAGATCCGATCGGACTAGACGGTGGCGTGAACAGCTACGGGTTCGCAGATGGGGATCCGGTTTCGTACGATGATCCGTATGGATTAATCACGGAAGGACGAACCAAGGAATCTCACGGCGATACGACTAAAACGGGCTGTGACCGGTGCCCCATCGGATCGGAAGCGGGCGCGGAAGCCACCGAATACTGGGCCGACCGTGCTGAGAACGGTGAAACAGCGCTGGAACGCGGAACAGCGACCGTAATCGGTCATTTTGCGACATTATGGACACCGGAAACAGCAACAAAGACCGGGCTTACTTTGGCGACTGCTGGGGTAGCTAGTTTGGCAATCCGTCGATCAAGAGCGGCTGGAATCACGGTGCGTGCCCTTCGGTATCAGAATACCGGTGGCGGAGGCATTACTTGGTACAAAAACGGTCAGCGTGTCTTTGGTCTTGATTGGCATCGATTTACCACGAAGAGCGGGCAGGTGATGAATCGGGTACACTATCACCGCCGCTTTCCAGGGCTAGGGGGTGGGATTGGCCGACACCGTCCGTGGGATGGGTGGTAAGCGACCATGTTTCGCAGCCTTATCAATGCACAGGAGATGGAGATATGCCCGCAGAGTCGCAACAGAGGGAGCAAATGGTCGTACTGTGCGCTCGCGCACTTAAGGCAGAGTTGAACTTCGACGAGTTGGTCGCTGCGTTCCCGAATGGAGAGCCAGATGACGAGTACCTCGCAATTGCATACGAGGACCTCGTCGATGGAGTAGAACATCTTCCCGCGACGTTCTCCGGTAAAACGGATATCACAGCATGGGAGAACTCAGAGATGTTTGCAGCCTTGTCGCTGCATCTGCTCTTGCTGACAGAGTCCGAAGACACAAGCGAGCTATTGCATTTTTACCACTATGTGAGTGGGCATCGCCCACTTGCTGTTGACGCGCTCCCGCAGTTGGTGGCCCAGGCACGCAAGATGACTGTTGCAGATTAGGTGAGAGGGTCACGTGCCGCTTTCTCCATAGTTCTTTGTAATTTCTGTTCCGGCCCGCCTAAGCTCAGCCGATTTCCCTGAGTTCTGGCACGGGGTGTGAGCGATAGGGACATTGGGCATACGGCGAGACAGCACGATAGCAGCGGCCACAGGGTGTACCCTGCCGAGGGAAGCACGGCCGACGTGTACCAGGACCGCTGCATGGAGATCGACTTCCCCGGCAAGCACATGGGGATGACGCGCCTGCTGAACCGGCCCACGGTGGCAGGCCCCGTCGCCTGGATGGGCAGTCTCGTGCAGGACGCGCAGGACGCCAGCGGCCTGATGTACCGCAGGAATCGCTACTACGACCCGATCTCCAGCCGCTTCACGCAGGAAGATCCGATCGG